>JACKZZ010005891.1_pt1 | contig 100921 bp, 128 predicted proteins | sample 8027871 | NCBI WGS metagenome assembly JACKZZ01 (sample SAMN15724774, study PRJNA655200) | protist metagenome | isolation source: fluorescence activated cell sorting (FACS) single amplified genomes of... | place: USA: West Boothbay Harbor, Gulf of Maine | collected 2000-07-19
GTAGGCATGTTTTTAGCATACATTCGTTGATCGATTTGGGGTTTAGGTTGTTTATAACCTTTTTCTTCCCAATGTTCAGTTTTATAAGGACCATTTTCAAATTTAGATCTATCATAATGCCAAACGGATCTTCCACCTAATTCTGGTTTTGATGGTACTTCAATACACTCTTGAGTATATTTTTGCCATGGAATTGCTTCTTGTTCTTTTGGTCTACCTCTACTTTCTGCCATTGTGTTTTCCTCTTTTAGGTTTATATTCATTAATTGGTATGCTCATTGTGGAATGTAATCCACGATTGGCCTGTTTTTCTGCTATTATTTGTCTATAGGTTGGGGATTGTAATTCACACCCATTATATGCTCGTTTCATACTCCTAGTAATATTAAAATTAATAAAATTGAACATATAGTTAAAGCCACTTTGTCAATTTTTTCTAAACTATTATACCATTTTTTTACCATTTTTTACAATCTTTAAGTGCTACTTGACATATTGTACCTTCATTTTTAATTAATGGGTTACCATTTTTATGAAAGCCGAATATTATTTTAACTTTATCTTCATAAATTCTAATTCTATCTCCTATTTTCATATTAATTTATTTACAACGTTTATATTACTAATAATAACTTTAATATTAGCACATTTTTCATATTCTTCAGTTGATTCAAAATATTCAAGTAAATCTTCTGCCATTTCTAACTCTGATGTTTCTGGATCTGGGATGAATATCATATCCTCTATTTCATCACTATCAGTTGGTTCAAATGGTTTATCTTTACCTAATAACATATTATAACCAACGTTCATTGCTCGATCAAATAATTCTAGTTCTTTCATATTAAAATGGTAATGGTTCGTCCAACATATCTTTAGGTGTAAATGATGGATCATCTAATTTACGATAATAAGTTGAGGCAAACGGTTGTTCACCTATTTCTTTAACTTCAACGTGTTGGGAATGTCTTCTATTATCAATTGATAATCTTAAATCGTTAGCACGTTTTCTAGCCATATAATCATTATCAGCATAAACGTACATTTCCATTTGTACTACATATCTTTTATTTTCTGCCATAACCTTTATTTAGTGTGTTAACTTCATTATTAACAACACGTAAATATACGACCCCTCTATGCGGTAGCCTAGTTTTTATGCGGAAATTTTTGAGTATGATATCCAGATTGAAAATTACCTATTGAATGGGTTGAATAAACACACGCATATAACGCGCGTATTTTGCCGGATTTATTATGAGTCGATGAATGCAGTGTATTACCATCAATCACGATTATATCACCGTTATTTGCGGGTAATAAATCATATTGTTGTGTTTGATTATTAAAACAACTTAATGGACCTGTTTCTTCAGTCATATTAGTTAATATCTGACAGCAATTTATTGTTTTAAATTCACCTCGTAAAGCTGCTTCAGGATCAGGCCCATACTGGTTATCATAGTGTGGTTCAAATGAAAATGTTTCATTAGGTAATTTAACAACTACTTGATCATTAAATAGATAGGGTTCATCAACTTGTAAAAATGATTTAGCTATTTCTAGCATATTAGGATGAGTATAAGACTCAAATAATAAAGGGTTTAGTGTTGAAGCCATTTCTAAACCTTTCCAATAAGTACCTGAACCATTAGCTCTAGGTTGACCTTCAAATTGTTTATAATGATTCTTTAACTCTATTGAGTGATAACGAGTAAATGATAATAAATCAGACTCAATAACATCTTTTAAGTGTATATAACCTTGTTTATTAAATTTATCTACCTTGTCCTTTGTATACATTTTTATACCCATTTTGTCCTTTAGATGCATTCTTTGAATGTACACCTGGTCTTTTTTTATTGGTTTTAAAAGTGTATGAGCTTAATTGTGATGATTTAGCCATTATATTTTTAATATAAATATATAACTAAAGATTTAAGTCATACCCTCCAAATTGTTTCATATATGAAGTAATTTTTACCCCATTACCATCTCTTCTTATTTTACCTGTTCTAAACCATTTTCTAACACTACCAGCACCTCCTAAATGTGCGGCTGCTAATAATCCAGATTCAGTTACTAATATACCATTTATTACTCTTCCATTATATTTTTCAATATATCTTTTAAGTTTCTTTTTGTTATATTGAAGCAATTTATACATAGCTTGTTCTTGTAATTTAGGATTATTAATAAATTCTGATCTAGATACATTTATTTTTAATGTTTTTAATGTTGATCTACCAAATTGGTATTTACCCATATAACCATATTTGTTAACTACTTTATAATTATTACTTGATTCTCTATGCCCCATAGCATCCAAAAATTGTTGGTGGGATGTTAATTCTAATTCAACAGAATCTATAATTAAAGGTTTAATTGGTAATTTAACAATAGGTTCTGTTTTTAACTGTTCAAGGGGTTGAATAGAAGCTCTATATGACTTAAATGCCATCATAAACATTACTGATGCTAAACATATACCTAACTTAAATAAATTTTTCATATTAAAAGTTTTTTAAAAAATCACCCTTAATTGGTTTTGATTTTAATTGTTGTGCCTTTTCATCATTTTTAAGCATTTTATCCGTCAATCGTTCTAAATGTTTAGATTTTTGCTTATCATAATCACGAGTGATTTTATGATGCTTTTTATTTAATGATTTAATTTTTTTAGCCATTATATTCTACTTACATATTGATTTGGATCATCTTCGTCTTCACCATCTAAACCCAGTTCTTTTAAACGTTGTAAATGATAATCATCTACTTCCCATTCTACTTTTTCACTGGTGCCGTAATGTTCTTGTTTAGACTCAATTTGTTTTTTGTCCTGTTTATTAAATATATCTCCTACTTGCAAAAAATAATGATTATAACACAGTAACTGGACGTTATCTAAACTATAATTATTACTATTATTATCTTTAAAATGTAATAATAAGGGTATTTTATAATCTAATACACGCCTTTCTTTAAATTTACATGCCTTACACTCTTCTGCTATATAACCTTGTTCTATTAAAGCGTATTTAAGTTTATTTGGATTAAATGAAGATGCTGCTATTCTACCTTCAATTATTTCCTTCATATGGGGCATTTTTTTAGGCCCCTTTAAATATTTAGGTATACCCTTACCAGCTTGGTTTTTATGATCATCAAATAAGTTATACATTTTAGCGTACTTCTTATAATGCTGGTATGAAACATGAAGGTATCTTGCTGCAGCCATATTAGATAGTGTTTTACCTTGGGCTGCAACTATTTGTTCCTTACTTAAGAATTTCTTCTTATTTGCCATCTATGTCTTTAATTGTAATAGGCCCATATAAATTCTTATCATCGTCCATATTTTGTACTTCAGCTTTATTAGATTTGTTCATATTTTTATATGCTCTTTCTTGATTTTGATACTGTTGGTATTGATCATCATCCATAATTACAGTTTCAATCCAAGTATGATCACCTTCACCCATCATAACAGGTATACCATGTTTTGCTTTAACTTTATTTCCAGTTTCAGAGCATGTAACACAAAAATTATAACCATATTGTGTTAATCGTAATTCAGGCATATCACCTCCACAAGATCGACATTCAATCATTTTGTATTTCATAGTTTGTTTTTTTTCTATTGTGAGCATAAATATTGGGTTTTAGGTTTATTTTGATGGTTGGTTATTAAATCTTTCTAATATTGATTCAGTAGTTTCACTAACAGCATCATATTTTTTATGGAATCTTTCTTTATCTAATTCACTACCATATCCTAAAGTAAAACTAACTTCACTACCTGATTTGAATTTAACTTTAATGATTGGGAATGAAGTATATTCCCCTCTACGGTAATCAGTACTACTATAAACAACAGCTTCAGGGTATAATTTATTATACTTAGCAATTATTTTACCTACTGCTATTTTTTGTTTACCATTATGTTCAAGCTCATTTATCTTACGATCATTATATTCTTTAAGTTTAGTTAATAATGAACTTGGTTTGTAATATCTATATTGGTCAGTAATAGTAGTACACATTAATTTATCACCATCTCTATCTATACTAGCATTACGTTTTATCATTTTACCTTCTTGGATAAAATTAGTAATAAGTGAAACACCGCCTACAGCATTCATATAAGTAACTTCATGATCAAAATGGGTATCGTTGTATGAATGACCAAATTCTACTTCTTTAGTAACTTCATAAACTTTAAAATTATCTTGATAATCTTCATTTTGAACAAAACCTGCTCTATCTAACATTAACATTATTTTGTTAACCTCATCTTGAGCATTTACTGCTCTTTTAGCTTGTTTCTCAATCCAAGTAGCAATTTCTTGCTCTTGATCAGTAGATAATAATACTCCTTGGAATAAATCTAATTGTGCGTTTGAATTTGACATAACCTTTATTTATTTAGCGCGTTAACTTCATTATTAACAACCCGTAAATATACGACCTATATATGCGGTAGCCTAGTTTTTTCGCGGAAGTCTTACTCAGTATGGAAGAAAAATGTTTGATGTAATCTGCAATATTCTGGTGAATGTCCAAAGTATTGTACAGCTGAATGGAAGAATTTGCCTTCATATATAACAGCTCTATTAAATACATTACCAATATAATCAGTCATTTCCCAAGCAGTAAAATCTAGCCCATCTAAAACTAATTCGTCTTTAACTTTTTTACTTTCTGGTTGTACTCTATATCCAGTCTTTTTATGTTGGTATAAACCTGTACCTGAAGATAAAGGTGCATCTGGAGTTAAATATATTACAACAGCCCAATCTGTTCCGTGGTCTGTATGAATCCAGCATCTATCTTGCTGTGTGCAAAGATTATAACATCCACTATGAGTATTCCATTCAGCATCCCAGGTAGTAATTTTTTTACCAAGTTCTTTTTCAAATGCTTTTTTAACGCTATCGTGTTTATCAGGATCAGTTCTTTTACCTGGATGGTTACCTTTTTTATCATACCATTTCATATTAAGTGCTTTTTGTCGCACAAAATGTGGATCGGAATAAAAATTATCTATTGTGTATATTGATGCCATAGTTTTATATTATTGCTCTACCTTTCATTTTTTCCCAGTCTTTATTTTTTCTAACTTGATCATTTTTTTCATCAGTAGCTATTAACATTAGTGGGAAAATACTTTTGTCATTAGCTACTTCAATTAATGCTTTCACATCTTTAGGAAAACAATGTCCCCCATAACCAAAATCTCCATCGGGTCCTGGAACTGACCAATGTGATTTACCTAATCGTTTGTCATACGTAGCATATTCTATTACCTTATCGTAATCAACATTTAATCCCTCACATATTTGGTACATTTCATTCGCAAATGATACTTTAGTTGCTAGAAAGGAGTTTGTAACGTATTTAACCATTTCGGCGTATGTGGAATCTGTTTTGATGATATCAGCGTTAGGAAATACTTTAGAATATACAGTTTTTAATTTAGTTGTTGATGTTCTAGGACCACCTAAAATAATTCGTGTTTGATTTTCAAAATCCGATACGGCATTTGCTTCAGTTAAAAATTCAGGATTAAACACAACATCAAGTGATTTAAATTGTTTATTCCATTTAGATGTAGTACCTGGGGGTATAGTTGATTTAATAACTACTGTTTTAGCAACTCCAAATTCAAATACACGTTTAATAGCTGCCTCAACTATATCTGTATGGCAACTACCATCTTTATTCATTGGTGTTGGTAAGCATATAAATATAATATCGTTATCTAATGTTTCCTGTTCACTACTATTACAATGAACCATACCTTTTATATCATATGTTTTAATATCATAGTAATTTTTAAACTTTTGATATATAGCGTTACCAACAAATCCCTGACCTATAATTCCTATTTTCATATTAATTTAGTTGTGTACGTAAAGTACTTTTTTTATGTGATTAACTTTGCTTGGATACAATATACGATAGTTTTCTACGAAAAACCAGTCTGCTTGATAGCTTTTTGTATCTAATTTTATTTGTTTTGCATATTTAGATCTTGTAGCAAAACATCCCATATCGATTTCATTTATCTTTAATTTGGTTTCTAATACTTGATAATGTTTATAATGGGCTTCATTATGAACCATATTACAGTATGTAAAATTATAATCTCCATTAATTTCAGGTGTTTTTAAAAATTCATCTACAAAATCAGGCATGTAATAATTATCTGCTCCTGTCATTACAACCCACTCTTCATTAGAGTGTTTTAAACCATAATTTCTAGCTGTATGTCCCCAATCTTTATTAGGACCCTCAATTTTAGAAAACTTAATATTATGGTAATGTGTAAAATGTTCTGCAATAGAATCAAACCCACTATAATCACCATCAGCTACTACATGAGCAGTCCAATTTTTATTTTTTTGATTAATTAATGAATAAATTAACCCAATTAAATTATCTCCATCCTCATAGGTTGGGATTATAAACTCTATTTTTTCCATATTCTATTATTAATTACTAATAAATCAACATCTGAATCTAAAAATAATTGGTAAGCATCTAATGGTTGTTCAACAATTGGGTTTCCTTTTACATTAAGAGAAGTATTAATTAAAACAGGTACACCACTTAATTCATGGAATTTTTTTAATAAATCATACATTTTTACATTATGATCTCTGTTTATAGTTTGAACTCTGGCTGTATTATCAATATGAACAGCTGCTGGTATTTTAAATGGTTGTTTACAAGGTACAGTATGCAACATATAAGGGGATGGAAAGTCCATGTTAAACCACTTATCAGCTTCTTCTTCTAATACTATAGGGGCAAAAGGTCTATACCATTCTCTAAATTTAACTCTTTTATTTAACTGATCCTTCATATTATTATCTAAAGGGGACGCTAAAAATGATCTATTACCTAAAGCTCTGGGTCCATTCTCACTTCTTCCTTGATACCAACATACAATTTTACCTTCCATTAATGATTTAGCTAAATCTTCTAAATCTAATTCCTCAGATTTTTGATCAAATTCTTGGTCTTTCCAAACAACTCCTGTATAAGCTAATTCCTTAGTACTATAATTCATAATTCTTGGAGACTTAAGTACATTATGTACATACCATAAAGCACTACCAGCAGCAGTACCATCGTCTCCACAAGCAGGGTATAAAACAACATTATCAAAATCTGTTTCTGTAGCTATTTTATAATTAGCATTACAATTTAAAAATATACCACCCGATAAACATAAATTACCATCACTTGCACCATTAGATTCATCAAATAATTCTTGTGAATATTTAACTAATGATCTTTCAGCCATAAATTGAACTGAAGCTGCTATATTCATTACTTCTTGAGTAGTTGATTCTTCATTAGTATATGGTTCTTGCCAAGTTCTATTATAATGCTCACTTCCAGGGGCATTATCTACTACATCTTGTCTAACTTTAAATGGAAATGCATATCTACCACTTAATTGGAGAAATAACCAATCAATATATCTGTGTTCTTCTTTATCTTGTCTTAAACCTTGGGGTTTTGTAAAATACTCCCATTTTTCATAAGCAATTCTTTGTATATTACCATAAGCAGCTAATCCCATTAAAGAACCCGCTTTTAAAGTACCAGGTCCTATACCACATAATTCAGTAGCAACATCATAAAAATTCCCATACATATATCCTGGGTTTTTAATTTTATGGATATGATTACCATCAGCTAAAAAGTAAGATGAACATGCTTCCTCATGATGCAGACTTGCATCTGCTGTAAATATTGCTGATTTTTTTAAATTTGAAGTATAGAATACACTAGAAGCATGAGCCATATGATGGTCTACTAAACAACCCTTAAAGTTTTTATCAATCCCATCAATTCTAACATTAACTGTTACGACATTATTATCGTTTATATCATGAGAATGCCAATGGTCACTTAATCTATGTATAGTATTAGGTAAAGTAAAGCCATGCTCCGTAATCTCGACTTTATCAAATTCAGGTAAATGATTAACTAGGGGGCTATGTGACTCCCAAGTACCAAAGGTAGTAAATGGGTATTTACTTCCATCATTTGGGTAATATATTTGTAACCAAGGTATTAATTCTTGACTCCAAGCAGTAAAAGTAAAAGCATCTACATCATCAATAGTTAAATTCCAACCATATAATATTAACTCAAGGTGTTTTCTTTCAACAAACATATCCTTTTTACAACGGCTCCATCTTTCAACAGCTGAAGTTGTTACTAATCTTCCATTTCTAATTAAGGCAATACTTGCATCATGCCCTAAATGAATTCCTATAACAATACTCATATTATTTATTTTTCCAAAACGAATATATTCCTTTATCTAACTCATAACTCGGCCATACAAATCTATCTCTATTAGGTTGTCTTAAAGCCCATTGATACATTTCTCTTAAACCATCTTTTAATGATGTTTTATGTTCAAAACCTAATATATCAATTGATTTTTGGTATGTTGGAATTGAATGTTTAACCTCATGTCTACTTTCTAAAAATATAGTTTCTGGTCTTTTACCTCCATATTCACTCATTACTTCTTTAAGTATTACACTTGCCCCTATAATAGAATGTTCTTCAATACCACCTAAATTAATAATTTCTTTACTTGCTTCAGGTTTAATTGCGGCGTTCCATAATGGTTCTAATGAATCATCTATATAACTAAATGCTCTGGTTTGGTCACCATTACCAAATATAGTTAATGGCTGTTTATTTAAATGTTGGAACATCCAAATACCTAACACGTTCCTGTATTTATCCCATATGTTTTGTTTAATACCATATACATTATGAGGTCTAATTATACAATAGTCTAAACCGTGTTGTTCAGCTGCTATTTGAATATCCATCTCACAAGCATATTTTGCTACTCCATAAGGGTCTATCGGTGCTTGTTGTTGTTTTTCATCAAATATACCACCACTTCCGTGTCCATATACAGCTAATGTTGACGTAAATACCAATCTTTTAACGTCGTTCTTGATGCATTCATTGACTATGCGGGCTGTGGCTTTTAAATTGTTATCATAGTTGTACGAACGTATAAAAGGCGATAATCCTTCAGCAGCGTATGCAGCAAAATGATATACATAATCGATTTTATGAAATTCAAATATATTTTCAATTGGATGGTTAACTAAATCCATTTGCCAAAATTTAACTTTTGGATTTACATTTTCTCTAAACCCACCACTTAAATCATCAACACCAATTACCTGGTATTCATCACCTTTATTTTCAATTATCCAATCAGCTAGTCTACTACCTAATAGCCCTGCTACTCCTGTTATTAATACATTTTTTTTCATATTTTACTCCAATCTGTTAAAGGTGATAACCAAGCTGTTTCTCCATGAGTAGCATAACCTGGTATCGGTGTTATTAATAATTGTTTTGCATATCTTAATTCTAAAAACATTTGAAAGTCATCTGGATGTGTTCCTGATGTATAATTTCTTAATGTTTGTTCGTTTATTCTTAATGTACTAACTTGTGATGCAAATGTCATAGTTGTACTATTTGTTATCTTCCAATGTACGGAATCAGTTAAGTATACCCTAGTATCTTCAGCTCCTCCTTCACAATATGGGTTACCACCTTTATCTGGTGATAAATACTTATCTGGATGATCATATAATGAAACGAATTTAGCTCCTAGTTCAAATCCTTCTTCTATAATAGCTCTAGAATTAGGTTTATGTATGTAATCGTTTTCTAAAAAATAAACAGTATCATTATCATCCATTTGTAATGCTTCATCTAAAGCAATATTAAATGTAGCAGCACCGTTGCCTTTATTAACATATAAAATATGATCTTTTGATTTATATTTCTCAATCATATCACTAGTTTCCTTAGAAACATTATCTGCTATAATAAACCACTCACAATCATCAAATACTTTAACAGCATTTGCTAAACATGCTTCATTAGTAACATAATCTGGTTTTACTTTATTATAACCAGCATCTGATATTCTATATATTATTTTCATTCGAATTTAATACCTTTTATAACTAAACCATTTTTAGGATTATGACTATAATTTTCAAATAATTGAGGTGGAATACCCCATTTATACATGAATACGTTAGCCGCTGGTCCTTCTGTTGCTTTAAATTTTTCACCTTCTTTACCATTTTTAGTAGCTGTGCTTCCAAAATGGTATAAATGAGCATTATGTGTTCTTGTAAACCCTAATCCAATTAAATCTAATTTTAAAAAGAAATCCCAATCACAAATAAATGGTGACTTATACATTACATCAAATCCACCTGCTGCCATATAATATTTTTTATACATTGCAAAGGGAAAAATACCACCATCAATAGTTAATTTATTTTTTCTAATTGACTGTTCATATTTAATAAACTTATTATATTTAAATTCTTTAGGTGTACGCCCTAAATCTTTAACTGGGAAGTTAAATATGCCAGGACCTTCAGGTTCAATTTGATTTAATGTTAATACATTCTTTTCTTTAAGTTGAGATTCAATTTCTAAATCAAAATCTTTACTAAAAACATTATCATCATTTACAATAAATATTTTTTCATTAGTAGCATTCATTACAGCTAAATTAAGAGCTTGTTGCATACCTTGATTATTAACTAAATCTAAAATATTAATTTTTTCTTTATATTTTTCTAATACTTCTTTACTTTCATCTATAAAACCATCTACAGCAACAATAATTTCATTTCTATTATGTTGTTGTTCAATACAAGACTTTAAACATATGTCTAAATATTCTGGGTTTCTATAAGTTGGTATAATTATACTAATCATATTATTTAAAATTAAGGTTTTTACATAAAACTATTCCACTCCAAATATCATACTCTTTAATTATTTCTAAAGGGTTAGATTTAATGGCATTTTCAATAGCAGCTTGATGGTGGCGATGTTTATAATCATCAAAAACTAAATATTGAGGGTTAAATTCAAGTGAATTTTTTGCATCTCTATCTACAGCTTTAACACTATGGTCACCATCTATAAAAACTAAATCATAATTTTCCCCTAAATTATATAAACCTTCTTTTTCATCAAGTATCTTACTATGGTTTAATTCTTTATATGTAAATCTATTAGGATAATTAGTATTAATATAGTTTATAGACTTTTCAACTTTATCAATTTTTCTCCAATCTACACTTTTAATTATAGCTTTACTGGATTTCAACCACATTAAAGCACTTACTCCCCTATTAAATCCTAATTCTAATATTGATTTAGGAGCAGTTATTTCACAAATATCAATAATAGCTTTAATACATTCATCTGATAATTCTCCTACACTAGGTTCAGATAGATATTCATTTCTTTCTTTTTGAACCATTTATTTAAAATTTTAAAATTATTAAAGCATCGTCATAACGATTTTTCTTTGCTCTACCATCATATATCTCTACATTATCATGTCTTTCTTCAAATTCAATAGCATCAATTGTAATATTAGCTACGTCTTCAATTATAAATAAACCTCCAGGATTCATTCTATCTTTTAACATTTCAAATGTTGCAATTTGATCATTTAATCTATGTGAACCATCATCAATAATAATATCAAATTTAGTATCACCTATTACATCTAAAAACTCAGGTTTTGTAGCATCAGAAATCCATACTGTAAATCGTTTATCATCTTTATATCCACCTGGTTTAAATTTATCACTAAAAATTTCTTTTTCATGAATATCAGCTCCAAATATATTAGCATTAGTGAAATATTTATCCCATAATTCTAATGATTCACCATAGGTAATACCTATTTCTAATATATTAATTTTTTTATCTCTATATGGTTTAAATAATCTCTCATATTCTGGGATGTAACTATGAACTGTGCCTTTATCTCCATGCCCCGCACCACTATTTCCGTTGTTATGGCCTTCGTATATTTCTTCTAATGTTTTCATAGAGTATCGTAATATTTGTTTTGTTTTTCTTGTCTTTTAATATCTTTGGGGTGGTATAATGCTAATTCTTCTTGTTGAGGGATTGCAGCATATGTTTTATGACCATTTAATATTTCATGTACTTTATTTACCCATTTAATTTCTGGTTTATTTTTCCAAATACGCCACTGATAATCAGGCCAATTAACCCAATTATTATCATTTACATTCCATCCCCATTGTTTAATATGATTCTCAGTTAATCCCTTTACAGTATTAACTCTAGGGACTAAATATATTTCGTTGTCTGGGTTTGATTCTAATATACCCGGTAAGTGTGATATTAATGTTTCATGTGGGTATTCATCTGCATCAATTTGAAATATATAATCACCAGTACATAACTTTGTTAACTTATTCTTCCAATCAGCAAAATGATTTTTAAATGTAGCTGAATGTACAGTACAATTTTCTTCATCATTTAGTTCTTGTAAACGAGACCATACTTCTGGTGTACCACCTTTTTTATCAAATAAAACTACAATTTCATCTGTTTTACGTCTTCGTTTTAATAATAAATTAAGTAATTTGGTTATTTCCTCCAATTCATTACAAACTGTTATTGCATAACTTATCTTCATATTATCCTGGTAATACTCCAATATACGACAAAGCATCCATATAATCACGCTCAGAGAAGTAAGCTATTGTCTTCATATCAGTTTTATGTGTTGATTTAAATTTTTCTTGTTCTTCTTTATCTAATTCTCTTGCTTTAACAGCAGCCCATTTCCAATCTTCAGCACTAGTACCTGATGCATAAACCATTCCAATTTCTGGATCATTTATTGTATGTGGTAACCATATTAGATCTGTTTTTACATCTAACCAAGCTAAATCTTTATATATCTCTGGTAGTGATTCCATTTGTTGGTTGTAAAAATCTTCTCCAACTTTCATTAAACTATTAGTCCAAAATCCACAAGATAAACTATAATAATTAGTAACATCTTTAGTAACTTCAGTTCTATAACATAAATCTCCTCCTGATCTTGGGCAATCTATAATTTCATCAAATTGTTCCATATTTTATAATTTAGGTGTTTCCATAGTTGGTAACGTTAATTCTACTTGTTTTGGAAAGTCTGGTATATTTTTATCTAAAATATCTCCTACTAAATTTTTCATTGCATCGAAGCTAAATTTAGTTTTAATATGATGACCCTGCTGTTTAGCTGGTATAACAAACTTTTTATATTTTTGGTGTACTGATTTTAAGGTATTCATAAAATGTTTAGGACTAACTTGAAACCATTGTGATTCTTTTTTTAACCATTGATTAGCAGCACTTTCATGTACATTTTCTAATTTACCTGGTAGTAAAGTAGTATATAATGGATTTAGGAAATCTAATTGTCCTGACCATCCTGAAGCTATAATTGGTTTTTTACTTAATCCAAACTCAGCTAGTGGTCTACCATATCCTTCTCCCTTAGTCATACTAACCATTGCTTTAACTTTAGGATGATTATACAACTCATTCATCTGTGTATCGCTTAAATTCCCATTTAGTAAATAAATACTTGGAAAATCTGTACCTTTAGGGTATGTTTTTTTAATTGAGCTTATTTTTTTTAATAATTGTTCTCTACCAAGGTAACTATTTCTACCTGATGATGCTTTTAATATTAACCCAGGTGATGATTTTTTATTTTGATAAGTATCAATAAAATATCTAACCATAAGACCTACATTTTTTCTATCATGCCCTATATTACCTTGCATCCAATGTCCTACAAACAAGAAATTAAATGCTTCTTTAACACCTTTTAAATCAAGTTTAACTTCAGAAGGTGGTAAATGTTTATATAAATCTAAATTAACTCCTTCAAATACAACTTCAATAGGTTTTTCTAATTGGACTTTACCTTCAACGACCTTAGAAACTTTATTTTTCTTTTCAAATGATATTTCAGAAAAAACTTTTTTACTATGTTCTGATGAAACTAAATTTAAATCCATTCTATTTAAACCCTCAATCCATGTTGGATCACAACCAGTACTTTCAATACCAGCTGTACAGCCAATATTATACTTACCTACAGCTTGAAATTCACTTGGGATTGTAATTTGCATCCAAATATCTGGTTTAGTTGTAATACTAGCAATAAGATGGGATGCTATAAATTTCCAATCTTTATGGTCATTTATAAAACCACCTGGTGTATCTCCCCATCTTTGAGCGAGGATTTTAACATCATACTTATCTAATTCGATTATTGATTTGACTATATCTCTAGAACGTGCTCCATAACCACTATAAGTGTCAATTGCGCAGCTTATGTAAAAACTTGGTTTACTCATTAGTATACTATTTTATGGTTTAAAAATTTTCCTTTAACTTCTGATGTATCGATTAACTCATAATCAGCTCTTGGTTTCCATTTTGAAAATAATTCTTCAAATGCTTCTATTACTCTTTCACCTTGCTTAGCAGCATAAAATCCTGCTTCATCACTTAAACACCATTCTCTACCTTTTAACCCTTTAGCTTTAAGTTCTAATTTATCAGTATTGTATACTTCTGTTATTCGAGCTGATATGTCATCAAATGAAGCTCTATCATCAAATATATAAGGTGTCATTGGGGAACCTTGTATTGATATATTACTTGGATAAACTGGAAATGCCCATTCACCATGTTCTTTATATGTGCCTCTGTGATTGGAAGGAACATCAGCACTTGGTATAAACCATTTACCATTTTCATCTACAAATCTCATCTGGTCTTGCATTCCACCTGTTACATTAGCTATAATTGGTGTACCTGTTAACATTGCTTCTGTTAATGTTAATCCCCACCCTTCATTTGATGTACATAATACTTGGACATCGGCTAGATTATATAAGAAATTTAATCCCTTTCTATCTAGCTTATTATGTGAAAATATAATACATTGTGAATATTTTTCTCCAAATAAATATTCTTTAATAGCATCTAAATCAGTACCATGGTCTGTTGATAGTTCAGTATGTAAAATAAATCTACATTTTAAAGCATCTTCTAATGGTAAACTATCTAAATGTAATTTAAATGCCATCATTGTATCTGGGATTGCTTTACGTCTAATGTTTCTAGAATTAAAAAACATAACAAAATCTACATCATCATCTTTAAATACTTGTTTTTTAAATGTTAAAAGTTCTTTGTGTTGCTCATGATCTTCAGTAATAGGGAAATAATGAGTATGATCTAAACCATGTGGAATGTATTTGAATACTCTATTTTCATTATCACAATCAGCTAAAACTAGTTTATTAATATTAACTGTTTGTTTAGAAATACCCATTAATAAATCACATGCTTCATAATATGGTTGATTGTATTTAGGTGCAGGATAATCATCCCAAATATTTAAATATGCTATTGGACATATTTTTCTAATTTGATCTTCCATATTAAATATATGCTGAAAGTATCTTGGATCTGTAAATAACATTACAGCATCAGGTTTTTCTACATTAATGATGTTATGGATTTCTTGAGTTGTACCATATCCATCTACACAATATATAAATACTGCTGCATCTTCTATACCTGTTTGTTTTTTAGTATCTGCACTTAAATCTAACCTCTTACCTTTTTCTGGGTGCTTAATAGCTCCACCTACATTTACCCAATTAAAGTGTTGGGCTGTATGCATTACTATTTCTTTAGCAACTGTTGCTACTCCTGAATGTACTCTAATATCATCACAGATTAGTAGTATTTTCTTTCTCTCATTAGGAGGAAGATATTTAAAACTTTTATTCATTCGATTTAATGTTTATAGTTCGAGATTAATTTGATTATTGATTTTTTTTCTAAAATCTTCGTCTGTAAGATACAAAAAAATTGATCGATCAGCAAGCTTTTGGAAAGAGAATTTACGTCTTACACATTCAACTTTAAAATCATCAAATAGATTACTTTGTACTTTAACACTCGTTAGTGTCATTTTTGCTTTATTAGCCATAATTTTTATTTTTTAATAACGTTTAATTATACATATATCAGAATATCAATAAATTATCCCTTGATTACATAGTTCTTTTTCTTCCTTATAAGGACAAAAAGTACAGGTCCACTTAGATGGTGTTGCTGGGTATTCTCTATCCTTAATTTTACCTGTAGAGCTAAAACATTCTGATATAAAGTTATTAATTGCTGCTTTGGCTCTCCCTAATTTTATTTTTCCACTTGGAGGTATAAATTGTTGAACTCTTTTAGCTTGAAATGGGGAAAAACATTTTTCATCATCTATATCTAATACTTTTCTTTTAAGTATAAAGAATTCAATTTCAATTTTATCTAATGGAATATTATACTGCTCTGAGAAGTATTGTTTATATAGTAATAGTTGGTATTGTTTATCTTCATCCTTTTTAGCATAATCACTCCATCCTTTAGTACTGGTTTTAATGTCGATTATTTTGAATGTCTCTGTTGCTTCGTGGTACGTGACAACATCTAGATACCCCATGTATAACACGTTATTTAACGCCTTATTTGGCGCAATTATAATGGGTATTTCACAACCAACTAAAAATGTACCTTTTTTACTAAAATACGCACTACGTTTTTTCTTGAACCATTCTAATATGGCTACTCCGTCTTCAAAGAATTCTCTCATTTCTTCAGCGTCTGAAAAATGGGAGTTTTTATTTGATTTATACTGAGATTGATACTCAGTTATATATGCTTGTTGGAAATATTCTTCTATGTTAATATCTCTATCTGCTGCTGCAAATGATTTTTCGTAAGCTACATCTAAATAATGTTGCATAGCTTCATGTACAGCAGTTCCAAATACAGTGTGTATGGAAGAGGTAAAACGTTTGATTTTATCCTTATATTGTAATTTCCATCTATGAGGGCACCCTCTAAATATATTCATTTGAGAATAAGAAATATTCTTTTGAAATGCAAAATTTATAGGTGATGGAGGATTATTTCTAATCTCTTTTACAATATTGGGAATTTTTTTAGCCAAACTATTTTTTCCATTTGTCGCGACCTACTAAAAGACCGATTATGCCATAATTGGCTATATCTATAAATGTATCTTCCATACCTTCACCTTCAACAAATGATCTACCATTAATTAATAGGTTTTTAAGACGTGAAATTTTGTCCGTTAATCTAATACACAACCCAGTTAGTGAAAATTGCTTATCATCGTTATTATTAACGATATCCCCGCCTAAAGCAATATTATTTAAACCATAATCCATATGTTTACGAGCAAACATTTCATACATTTCATTTTGTATTTTAATAAATTCATTTGATAAATCAGGATATTCCTGCTCAAATATTTTTACAGCACTTGATTGTGATTTTTTATGGGAAGGTGATTTTGGTGTTCGTAAACCTCCTTTAGCATTCATAATTTCTCTATCGCTCATAACTTTTTCTAATTCTTTTGCATTAGCACCAAAGTGCCCTACATTGTTAACTTTCTCGCTTAATTTCTCTAGATATTTAGTCATTGAATTACCCATTGATTTGCTGTTCTAAGGAAAAATATTTATCTATTGCTGCTAATCTATCATCAGCGTCAACTAACATAATAAGTGCTTCTTCAGCATTCTTATAAAAATCTCCTGTTGAATGGTCTCCAATACCAACTGCTCTATCACCTAGTAATTCAAGTGATAATAGTGCTTTTGCTTTATCTGCTAAGGCAGACGTACGTAACATTTCTACTAATTTGTTCATTTTAAAATTTTAGTTATTTCTTTTTTTTCTAACCCTTGATCCGCCAATATACGACGGATTTGTGTGGTATCCAACAAAGTTATGTAATCTTTTGCTTCATTTTGAGAACATTCCCAATATTTAGCTAAACAATCTAATAATTCTTTGCTGGGTTGCTTAATTTTAGATTTAATATATTTATTCCATTGGTTATTTTTAGGTATAAATTCTCTATAGATGTTATATATCATCCTTTTTTCTTGGGGTGGCATTTCTTGAACATAATTTACTACCTCAATATATTCCTGATTCATAGACATAAACCTATGGATCATATAACTATTAAATGCTTCCCAATCTTTATCGCAGAAACTGCTTACAGGTTGTTTAACGGAATTTATTTGTTTTAACCAATCGAATACATTATTCATTTAGCAGAGCTCGTCTTTTAATTCGTCTCTTAATTCTGCTGGAATACCTTCACCTAATATTTTCATATTTGTTGGATCATAAAATACAGGAATTGGCATAATAGCATCGTTATCTGTACCTGCTACAAATTTAGAAATTTTTCTTAAAATAACACCTGATTGGAAAACACTTTTTCCATCTGCGTTAGTAATGCCTTCTGTTGTTTTAAGATCAACGTTCATTTGAGGGACTTGTTGGTTTTCATTTTTCATTTCTTTGTCGTTTTTAATTACTTTCACTTTATTTATTATTAATTATTTGATTTATTAAACTCATTGCGTTAATTTCTTTGTCAATTCTAAAATTAGCTTTATATTGATGATCATTTATTAATACTGCTACTGTACCTATTTTATTAGGTAATATTGTATCAGCATTGTCATATAAAAATTTAAATAATTCATCAAAATCATCTATATTAGAATCAGCTATTATTTGTCTAATAGCAACAAAATTTGGTTGAGATTTTTTTAATTCCCCAAGGATAGTAGCTAAATAACTTGTTGATACTAGTAATGAATCATCCAAATCTAGACTTCCGTCTTTACTACTGGATTGAATTGTGTTGAGCATTTTCCTTAAATCAGGGTAGTATTGATTAACTACTTTACCAATGGCAATCGGTTCGAACTTAATGCCCTCCTTTTTACATATATCAGCTAAGTGAATAGCTACTTCCTTTTTAGTAGGGGGAACTACTTTTAAAACTTGACACCTTGATTGTAAGGGGTCGATTATTCTTTCTATATAATTACACGTTAAAATAAAACGTGTCGTACGTGAGAAAGTTTCAATAATATTACGGAGTGAAGCTTGCGCTTGAATAGTAAGAAAATCAGCTTCATCCAGAATGACCACTTTAAGTGATTTAAATGACATTGTACTAGCAAATCCTTGTACTTTATCTCTAATTGTCTCAATACCCCTTTCATCTGAGGCGTTAATATAAAGATGATCGCAATCGAGATTCTTAATACAAAGTTTAGCAAGAGTTGTCTTTCCTGTACCAGCTGGTCCATAAAATAGATAATTTTGTATATCGTTTTGGTCTAGCTGTTTAGCTATGGATGCTTTTAATTTAGCATTACCAACATACGTATCTAATGTTATAGGTCTGTATTTTTCGTTTAATAAACTATTGTCCGTATTCTCCATAAATTGAAAATAATTTTTCTTTAGGTGCTTCAATTACTATTTCTTGTGCATCTATTGCATATAAACTACTTTGTAATGGTTCTAACCTATAATGGCCTTTAAACCCAGTTTTAACCATATACGCTTCTAAAGTATCAGTTAATGTCTTATGAATAGGACCATTAGGTGCATTTGCAACTAATTGCCACTTATCGCCAGGAGGAACTCTCTTGGCGATTAGTACATTATTTTCTTTTATTTTAGTTTTATTATCCATAATTTAATTATTGCATTAATGATCCATTTTGAACGTCACCTGCTATTTTTAATTTTTCCTCAATTGATTTTTTATCTTGAGCCAAAGTACATTCTGTTAATAATACAGTACCTGCTACTGATGCGGCATTTAATAACGCCAATCTACAAACTTTAGTTGGATCTATCACGCCTTTTTCTCTAAAATTAACAATATCTCCTGAATCAACATCAACACCTGCCCAATGATCATTTCCTGAGCTTACTAATTTGTCAGCTAATATTTGACCTCTAACTTTATCATAACCTGCGTTAACTAATATTTGGTTAAATGGTTTTGCACAAGCAGTTTTTACAATATTTGCCCCAATTGAATCTGCTTCAATACCTGAAGAAGCATATAATAAAGCAACTCCACCACCTGGAACAATACCTTCATCTAAAGCAGCTTTTGTAGCATGTAGAGCATCATCAACTCTATCTTTCTTTTCTAACATCTCTGTTTCAGTATTACCTCCTACGTGCACAATTGCTACTCCTCCCACGAATTTGGAGAGTCTGTTTTGTAATTGTTCTGTTTCGTAAGGCGTTGTGGCTTTTTCGATTTGCGATTGTAGCTCTTCAACACGTGCTTCAATTTCTTCAACTCCTCCTTTTCCATCTACTATTGTCGTTTGTTCTTTTGTTACTGTTGCTTTTCTTGCTTCACCAAACCATTCCCATGAAAACTTGTCTAGCTTCATTCCTTTTTGTTTATCAAATACTTTACCACCTGTTGTAATAGCAAGATCTTCTAAAACTAATTTACGTCTATCACCAAAGTCAGGGGCTTTAACAGCACATACATTAATTGTACCTCTCATTTTATTTACAATCAGTGTAGCTAATGCTTCATTATCAATATCTTCAGCAATAATTAATAATGATTTACCTTGTGCTGATACTGCTTCTAATATTGGTAGTAATTCTTTTACTGAACTTAATCTATGATCCATAATTAAAATCGCTGGATTGTCTAATACACTTTGCATTGAACTATTATCAGTAACAAAATAAGGGGATTTAAATCCTCTATCAAACTGCATTCCTTCTACTGTTTCAAGATAAGTATCTCCTGTTTTAGATTCTTCAACATGCACTACACCTTCTAAACCTACTTTTTCAATTGCTTGAGCAATTAATTTACCTGTTTCTTCATCATTATTAGATGATATTGTTGCAATTTGTTCTAATTGATTTTCTCCTGATATGTCTTCAGCTATATTACTTTTAAGATTTTCTATAACTTTTTTAACTGTTTTATCAATATCTCTTTTAATTTTAACAGCATTTTCTCCATTATCTAATGCTTGTAGACCATTTTTAATCATCTCTCTAGCCAACAATGTTGAGGTTGTTGTACCATCACCTGCTTTATCAGCAGTTTTCATTGCTGCTTGTCTAATTAATAATTGCCCTAAATGTTCTTCAGGATCTGATGTTAAAAATGATTTAGCAACTGTAACACCATCTTTTGTTGATTGTGGTGGTTCATTATGTCCTCTAAATATAACAACGTTTCTACCATTTGGTCCTAATGTTGACACTACTGCGTCTGCAAGTTTATCAATACCTCTTAATAATCCTTGTCTTGCTTCTTTACCGTATTTTACTTGATTTTCCATTAAATTTCTGTTAAGTTTGTTTTATCTTGTTCGCTAATTTCTGTTGATGCTACTACATCCTCTAAACTGATTTCACTATCTATCTTTGCTAGAACGTTATTTTCAGGTCCTACAAGGTATTCTTCACCATTAAATGGTAATTTTGTAAATCCTTGTGTTGGTAATACTACTCTATCACCTACTTTTAATTGTGTTGGAATTTTATCACCGGAAAAGGAAAAATTTCCATCTCCAACTGATACTACTTCACCAAATGTATTGGTGTCTTTTCCCATGTCTGGAACAATAATGTTCCCATATGTTTCTTCTTCAGCCTCTATCGGCTTTACAATAACTGCGTTATACAGCGCTACTAACTTGCTCATTTATAAATTGTTTAAGGTTTGATTCTATTGTTTTATATTGATTTAATAATTCATCTAAAGATCTAGTCTCTTTATCATGTTTAAGATTTTCAGAAATAGCAAATAATGCTTGCCCTAAATTACTATGAAATGTTAATGCTTTATCATAGGAACTCGCTGATGTACCTTTACTTCTAAAGTGGTTAGAGTCTTTTTGTATAGTCTCGTTAACGGTGCAACAATTCTCATCAATTGTTACAAAATACGGTTCCAATAAAGGATCCTTAATTACGGTGTGTGATTTTGCTTTTCTAGCCATATAACTTATTATTTTTCGTTGACGTAAATATACGAAATAGGATGCGCTAGGACACGCTTTTTTGGTAAAACTTTTATTTTATTTTAATAGACTTTGGTTTAGCTTCATCAGCTAAAGGAATAAAGATTGTCAATAAACCATCAAGCATTTCTGCTTCAGTTATTGATAAATCAAATTTAGGTGCTATTTTATATCTCAAGTCAAATGACTTTTTTGATAAACCATGGTAAATATACCCTTCAAAATTATCCCCTTTATCTTCGGGTTTTTTGTAGGATATTTCTAAAATATCTCCTTCGATATTAAGGATAACATCTTTTTTAGTTAGCCCAGTACAGGCAACTTCAAAATGAAGTCCTTTATCATCATAGAAAATGTTAAGTGGATGTGGTTGTTTTGAATTTAATGCTGGAGCGAATTTTTCTTCAGCATTGAAGTGATTCTTAAAAAGAATGTCGAAAGGACTTAAGTGCCTTTCTAATAATTGTAATGTACTCATATCATTTGGTTTTGTGAGGCCGGAGCTCTCGATTAATTTATTTTTAAACATAACACGTGCCCTAGCTACATCTTATGTTCTATTATACATATAATATAAATAGGAAAAATTAATTTTCCTAGTATATTCCTGTTTCTTTTCCAGCAGTATCAAAGAAAAATACTTGTGTTAATCTTGCTGTATCTATATTATGACCAAAGTAAGTAGGAGCTGCATGAATTAATTTTGCATCCCATATTACTAAACGATTAAAAATATTAGCTGCATGATCAATTCTTACATATGGGGTTGGATCAACCCATGTATTTCTATTAAATGCTTCACTAATATTAGCTTCACCACCTCTTAATCCTGTTTTTTTATGTGCATAAAATGAAGTACCTGCTTCATAAGGTGCATCTATATTACCATACCAAGCTGCGGCCCAAGTTTGACTATCACAATGATAAACTGGTCTAAAATCAGCTTTATGACTTTGAAATCTAGCATTCATACCATGCTCTTCCCATACAGTAATTTTTTCTCCAATAGTGCTTTCAAACTTTTCTTTTACTCCCTCAAAGAAGAATTGTTTTCTAGTTCTTAATCCCTCAAATCCTTCATCATCAAAGAACCATTGGTTTATGGCATATTCTCTTAATTTTTCTGGGTTAGTATAGAAATCATCTATGATGAATATTCTATGTTTGTGGCTTGGGTTTAATTTAAAATTGTCAGTGTGAATCGTTCCCCACTCACCATTTGGATCTGAATCTTTATACATAATATTTAATTTACTTGTTCGTTTCTTGTTATATAGTAGACACATGACATATCTTCATTGTCAAATGTAAATTTTCCTAAGCCTTTAGATGATAAATAAAATTTAGTTGAATCACTATCTTTATTTACATTTAATATCTCTTTTAATTTATGTGAATCAAAAGGTATTTCTAACATTAAAAATTCATCACTTACTTCACCATCAATTTGGTATGTAACTTTACTTGAAAAATCTGTATTATCTCCAAATGTAAATTGACATACGGTTTTGCCATCTAAATTTTTAATACCTTCTATTACTAAAGAATTATATTCTGATAATGCATTTTTAGCTTTTAATAAATTATCAATATCATCTCTACTTAAATCTAATTCCATATCCCAATCTAAGTCCTTATAAAAACTGATTTTTGGGATGATACTTGGTGATGCTAATGAATAACTCAATTCAAAGTTAGCATCACTAATATTTAATTTTCTGGATAATGCACCTTGCGATTCAGTTGATAATAATAAATCACCACTGGTTATACTTATTAGTTTTTGAAGTTTATTACTATCAAATACACCTAATTCTGCTTCTTTAATTGGAAAATCTTTAATGTAAACTCCTGCTGCTAATCCAGGACCACCTACATGAACTGATAAATTATTATCTTTTATTTTCCATTTTGCTTGATTGAATTCACCTAAATAATATTTCGAGATGAATGATTGTAACTTATTTTTACTTATCATAATTTATATTTCTATTGTTTCAAATGCTGTGTTGTATGGGTTTAAATCTAGATTCCATTGTAAATCATTAAAAAATCCTTCTAATTTATTTAGTAATATTGATTCAAATACGTTTTTTCTATCTGCAAACATTTCTAAAAAATCTATTATTTTATCCGGCATATCATAATCTAAAAATGCTAATGCTTCTATTTTATATGGGTTATCTTTTAGATAAATCCACTTAACTTTATCAGATTTAGTTATAATGTTATAACTTTTATCTAATTTCCAAAATCTAAGTAAATCATTATAACGTATAGCAGCTTTTACCGCAGCTGGTGCTCCTTTTTTTATTCCACTAAACATTTCCCCTGCTCTAGCTCTAAGACCTATATAATCATCATATTTTTTTACTGATGTTGGGTTACCTAAATTTACAATTGGTATATCACCCCCCAATATTTTTTTCTTCATTACTTTAATTTGGGCTAAAATATCTTCTCGTTTAGCACCTTTTAATACTTGTGTTAATAAATCACTAAAAAATGCTCCTAATACTGGTGGGAAGTTAGCTTTTTTAAACTCTAATCCTTTTACATCTAAAATATCTTTTTCAATACCTTCTTGTTTAGTAATCCATTGTGCATACCTTCTATTCGCCCTAAAATAAGCTGATCTAATAACACATTCAGTTTTCATTTCTAAAAAATGTTCCTCATTTTTAGGTACATTAAAAACATCCTCTGCTAATGAAGTATAATAATTATTGATTTCGTGTTCAAATTGAAATGCTACTTGTTCAGCGTTATTGTCTTTAACTGAATCATCCATTTCATTATAATCATTCCATAAAAATTTTAATAATGGGGCAGCATTAATATAATTTGAATCGGTATCAACATAGGCACAATAATTAATCTTGCCTGGTTCACAAATAAAGTATGGTGTTTCTTGTAGTTGTTTCATTTATTGTAATTTTGGCGGTATAAATATAAAATCTTCAAAATATACGTGCTCGTAAATATAACCAAGATCTATTAATACTCCAAATCTTCTTTTAATTTCCTCATTAGTTGCTTTAGGAGCATCTATAGTATGACTATTAAATAATTTTTCATCAAAACATTCTAATACAATTAAAGGTAAATCCCTTGTAATTGTTTCAATTCCCCCTTCAACTACCCATTCTTCATACCCTTCAGCGTCAATTTTTATATAATCTATATGGTCAAACCCCATAGAATCTAGTGTTTTTACATTTACTATAATATCCGTTGATAAATTAGAATCCTTAGTTACATAACCGTCTTCTAAACCCGTACCTCCAACATTATTTTCTGATATCCATTTTACTTTTTTATTTGTTATTTTATTTCCTAAAGCACATTCATATGTTTTAACATTCTGACAGGCATTTAATAATAAATTTCTTTTAAGAAGGTTATATGTTTGTTTTATTGGTTCAAATGCATAAACTTGTTTTGTTGTTTTACTAAGCTTTACAGTTATTGTACCAATATGAGCCCCAACTTCAACAGCTATTGAATCTTTATTTAAATATTTATTTATAATTTGGTGTTGATGTTCTTCCCATCTCCACCCTCTTCTTATACAATCTGATACACCACAATGGGTATATAAATAAAATGCAGCTGAGTGGTTATTATGATAGTTAGGCAATAGTGTAATATTTTTATCTATAGTAAATGGATTTGGAATTATAATATCTTCAAATCGAACGTTTTTAAAACCAAATTTTCCCCAATCAAAATAATTTTCTACTTTACTACACTCAAGATCATATAGTTCTTTTATTTGCTGGTGGCTGTTTTTATTTTGTAATATTTTTTTACCATTTAAGTTTCTAATGTATTCTGTATGTTGTTCAAAATGTATTAGTTGAATCCCGCTATGATTACCGTGAAATCCTAACATTGGAGATTTTTCGCTTCTTCCTAGATAGTTATTAATTGCTATTCCTAAACAACCAGGTCCACAAAAATTCATTATATTATAAGGTAAAGCTTCTTTATCGACAATGGATATAACTCTTTGAATACATGCGTCAATAACCGGATGTTCCGGTGTACAACCGATAAATGCGTTGGCTACATTATGGTATTCTAAATCTCCTAAATTTAAATCTATAGCAGCTACAAAGTCAATATCCTCACTCATAAACATATTTAGACTTCCTAAACATATTGTATCAATATCCATATAAAACCCTCCATACTTATGTAATATACAATATCTCCATAAATCAGATTTAAAGGCTCCTGGTTTTATCCTTTGGTAAGCATCAAAAATTTCCTTAGAGAAGTTTATTTTAATAAATTCTTCTCTTTGTGTTTTATCATATATTTGGTACTCATATTCAGGATTTTCTATCTTCCAGTCATCAATTAATTTTTGAAACTGTGGAGAAAACTCAATATGTTCAAATGTTTGAAATATTTTCTTAGGTATCATATTCTTTTGCTTCAAAGCCTTCGCTCCCTGTTATTAAATTAATATCATTTTTAATCTTGCTTCTATGTTCATTTAATTTAAAAATGTTTCTTGATGACATTATAAATTCCTTATCTGTAAGATCCCCTCCTCTTACTTTATTTTCTAAATCCCATAATTTACCATTTATTCTAGCTAATTCTAAATATAATACCTGTAAAGTTGAATCGTTTTTAGTAAATAAAACAACACATAACTTATTTAATTCTAAAAATTCTTGTTCCACCACAGCTAAATTTGCTGCATCCTTCATTCTTAACTTTTTTAGTTCAAGAATTGAAATCCTATCTAATAATTCTCCATTTGATATCTTTATATTCATTCTAAAATGTTCTTTCTCCTGGTATAGGTGGTACTGTTACTGGTGCTTGTCTATTTGAATCTAAATCATTTCTTTCAGCGACTTCTACTTTAAATCGTTTTCCATTTACTTTAAACTTACCTCCTTGTTTAAGCATTTTTTTAAAAAATTTTTCTTGGGTTTCATTCCATTCCTCACTTAAAGTTATTAATTCTTCTTTGGTTGAAGGGATTTTATTATCATTAAGATAAATGGTTTGATTAGATCGAATTGATTGTTTTTTTAATGTCATATTTCTAGTTTTGATATAAATTCATCTTTTGATATTTCTCCTTCCATAATTTTACTATAGTACTTATTAGCACATAAAGCACTTTCTTGGATAATTCTGTGTCCTGATAATGTAATTGCTTCACTTAATATAGAATAATTCATTCCATATCTAAAACTGGGTACTGCTGTAGCACCATATAAACTATTAAGTAAAATTTTCATTGTATATTGCATTAAGTAATAATACTTACCCTTTTCAGCATCTTTAGCTTTATATGCTTTTTTCATTAAATTTTTATACTCAACTCTTTCATTAAACCACTTTTCTAGAATAACAGATAAAGTAGATTTTTTATTACTTGAGAAAAATGATCCATTAGCAGCAACTCTATACTTCCCTTTTTCAATTGCGTTAACTATTTTTCCTACTTCCCATCTTTCTTGTAACATTTTAGGAGTTTCAAATATAACACTAGTTTTAGGATCCATTGCCTTTAAATCATTTAATCCTAAACGATTATTTCTATCATCAGCATCTTTAATTCTTCCTACATAAGTTTCTCTCCCAATATTAATAGTTCTAATAATAGCTGGGTATAGTGATGTTAAATCTAAATCAAACATATTTTCATATAAACCTGCTTGGGGACAAAATAACCAACCACCAGCATAACCATCTTTCTTTTGAGGGTTCATTTCTCTGTTTGGTGGGACAATACCTTGACCTAATAAGTAAGCTGATATTGCTCCATCTTGAGTTGTAGTGTTAGCATATACTTCACTATAGTTATGTTTTCCTTTATGTGAGATATTTCTTGTTAATGCTAAGTATTCTAATTTTTTATCTAGTTCTACTAATATTTCAACATCACGAAAGTTATAATCAACAAACTTTTGAATATCGTCTCTATATAAATCATTTAGATTACCATCATATTCAATCTTTTTTATACCAACATATTTTTCTCCAATAGCATCTAATTTCCAACTTGGTTCATCTTGCCAACTATATTTTTTATGTAATCTCATATAATCTAGAGATTCAATACCTTTAATATCAACAAAAAATCCAGTTCTTGTAAAAAATGAATTTTGATCTGCTCTAGCTCTTACGGGTTGGTTAACATAACCATAAAGAGGAGACATTTGGTCTGCACGATCTTTTCCACAAACATTAACAATCCTCCAATACAAATAAGGCATATCAAAACTATCACTATTATACCCTATTAAAGAATCTGGTCTTGAATCTATAATTATTTGTACCCAACAATCAAGCAATTCTTTTTCGGTTCTAAAAGTGGCTACCTGTTGTTTAGCATTAGGATCAACTTTAACTATACCTTTGGGATCTAAAACTATACAACCCCATTTATCAGCTTGTTTATGATAAAATGCTATTGATGTAATTGTTTTATTGGCTTTAGCAATTTCATCTGGTTCAAATGAGTCTAACATTTCACACTCAATATCAAAAAACATTTCTTGATGTCCAGTAGATGGTTCATCATTAGTTCCATACTCACCAATTAAAAACTTTTGATGAATATCATTACTACTCCTCATATCTGCCCAATAAAGTCCTGGAGTATTTTTATGTTTATTTTTACCTCTAGTATAATAGAAATCAAGTGTAGGTTTTAGAGATCCTCCATCTATGGATTTCATAGTTTCTTCTGATGGATCACATTCTACATAAGCAAAGTCCTCGTATAATATTTTTTTGTGTTCACCATCTGATTCCCACAGATGCATTTCCCATGTATTTTTTAATCCTTGTACTTTATCTCCTTGATAACATTTTTTATACATCTATATAACAGTTCCTGGTTGGTGAAATTTTTGTAATTCATCTCCTGTAAAAAATTGGTGTAAATCTGGTCTGAAGTAATTAATATTTTTCATTACTTTTCTGTCTCTTGTTCTATATACAATATACCGTCCTTCCTCAAGTTTTTCAAAATGGCAGGCCTCACCTTGTTCCTTACTTCGTTGGCTGACGGTGAGTATGGCCTCTTCTTCAGTTTTACAAGCTTTTGACATATTACTTGCTTGTACTTCTTGATACGCGGGCCATATCTTATCCTTAAGGCCATGTAACATAGTACCGTTCCCAAGGGAAACATAAGTAATGTCGCACAAAGCGTCCAAAACTTCCACAATGTCGCCTCGTTCGCAAGCTTCTCTATATTCTTCAAGTTCTTCGAGTATGAAATCGTATACAAACTTCCACTCTTTTTCTTCTGGGATTGTTGGTTCATAATTGTTTGGTTTACCAAATGTAGCGTTAAATGTTTCTACCTCGCTAACAAATGGTACTTCGTTAACCCATACAGGCAGCTCTTCTTCCTTAAATAACTTTAATTGTTTACTCATTTTAATTTATTTTGAAATTTCATAAATGATTTTTCTTTATCATTAGTTAATCCTCCTATGGTATGTAATTTACTATCTCCTTCTGACAATACCACAGAATTATCTTCTCTTTCTGCAAATTCTAAAAATTCATCTGATTGTAAATAATCTTGAATTGGAAGTGAATCTTTAGTTTCCCAAGGATAAATTAACCATTCATCCCCATCATGTATTTCAGACCATATAGTAGGTTGAAAACAAGATGTGTGTGGTTTGTAATGTAATACGGCTGTATAAACTCCTGGGCCTTTATCTAATGTAACTCCTGTATCACATATATCATCAACTACTAAGGTATTGGGACCTACTAAACCTACATAAGGTAAACCTAATTTATGTGATATTAATACTGCTGGGATTAATCCTCCTCTAGCTATACCATGTATCGAATCTATATTAGGTAATTCAAAAGGGATTTGTTGGCATAAATCATCTACTGCACTTTCTATGTCGTCCCAACTTAAATACGTTTTTTGGTTTGTTTTTACTGCCATATCTCTTATATATTATGTCCTCCGTTATTAATTTTTAAACTATCAAAAAATTCTTTTCTAGCTAGGTTATCATTTTCTCTAAATACACCTGATGCTTTAGTAGTAACCATTGCAGCACCTTGATGTTTAACACCCCTACAACTAACACAATTATGTGTTCCAACTATAGTAACAATAACTCCTTTATTTTCGTCTGTAATTTTGTCTACAGCATTATGAATTGCTGATGTTAATTGTTCTTGTATTGCACCTCTTCTACCAAATAATTCTACAATTCTATTTAGTTTTGATAAACCAATAACTTGACCATTTTCTCCTGGTATATAACCTATATGAACCACACCTCCAATTGTTTGGTGGTGATGTGAACACATTGAAGTTAATGGTATATTACGTTCTATAACAATACCATCATAACCATCTGATGGAAATGATGTAATAGGAGACATTGCAGTGTATCTACCAGCCCATAAATCGTTGACATATGCTTTAGCTACTCTACGAGGTGTTTCCATTGAATTGGGGTCATTTCTCCAATCACATTTTAACGCATCTAAAAACTTACCATAAGCTTTTTCTGCATTACTAATCATTTTTAATTTTTGTTTGTCTGTGAAGGGGAATCCTTCTGCAACACCATTTGCATAACCTACTTTTACAACTTCTAGCTCTTCGTGAACTTTTCTACGTTTGTTCTCCATTTTCTATATAACTTTTTAATTTATCTATTAATACTAACACATCATCTGGGTCCATTGTAATAGCACAGCATGTGTTTACATTTTCTTCTATATCGTCCAATATACGAAGGGCTTCTGACTTATCCAAACTTATTCGTTATAAAGTAACCAAGTTGTTAAAATATACTTATCATCAGATTTTGGCATATACCCTTTATGAATATAAGGCCAGCTAGCAGGGTGAATTATTAATTTTCCCTCTTCTGGTTTAACTTTATAAAAGTCATCATCTCCTTCTTCCTTAAACAAAAATCCTGTTTCTCCACCTTCTTCAACATTATTTAAATAAAGAATAAAAACAAACATTCTATCAGTAGTTCTTAAATCTTCTTTTTCAGTGTGCCAAGTATTGTAATGGCCTGAATTTTGGTCGTACTTTTGTATCTGGAGTAGAGGGTAATAAGTCTTTCCATTTACTATTCTGTGATGGTTAAACTCATCACTATGTGGGAAATTTTCTAAATAATGGTCACTTAAATATTTATTAAATCTATCCATTACTAAGTTGGAAAGGCTGCTATTTACTGAATCTGAGGATGATAGTAAATTAAAGTCAGTAGTTTTTTTATATTCTTGTTTTCCATCTCCACTTTTACCTTTATAAGTAGTGCCTTCTACATTTGCCGTTTCAAATTGTTTAATTAATAGTTCACATTCTTCTTTATTAAAGGCATTTTTGTAAACTCCTATTGTATCTTTTAATTTCATATATTGGTTTTAAACTTCTCGTTGATCTTCAAATGCGATGATATGGGGTCTCCATGTCATTCTATAGCCGTTATCTCTAACCCAATCAAATAATACAGGGTAGGATTTAAATAATGATTCTCTGGAGTCTCCAGCAGGCATAAACCATACTTTATCTTGAGGAACATCTAAAATTTCTAAACATTCCATAATTTCAGCTAATGCTCCTTCATCTTTACCATCCCATACTGGTTTGATATGGTAATCTGAGTGGTATGCTATTGATTGTTTTATTGCATCATAATTAAGCCTTAACTTATTATGTTGTTTAATCATTTTTTCATTTGTAATAGTTCCTTGAGGTGTAGATACCCCAAGTACAGGTACACTATTGGAGAACTTAGGACTAATAGAAAGTAAATTAATAGGATAGTCAGTTGGTAAAAAATGACTACCTTCAGTTTCAATAGTAATAAATATATTTTTTTCATTTGCAAAATGTGTTAATTCGTTTACTAAAGCCCCATGCATAGTAGGTGAACCACCAGTTAACATCATTTCTTTAATATGAGGATTTTTTTCATACATTTTAATAATATCATTAAAATTAAAATGCCCTTTTTCAGGATGAATACTTGTGTACCAAGAATCACACCAACCACCTTCACCAAAATAACATCTGTGTGTACATCCTGTTGTTCTAATTACTACTGTGGGGTATCCTGCTCTTGAGCCTTCTGATTGAACGGCTGTATAAATTTCTACAATAGGTAAGTTTTTATCGTAGTCTTCAATTCTCTTTAATTGCTTATGCATATTGTTAATTTTTTTAAGTGGTTTTTCATTCACTATTATTTAAAACTATTCGCTGTAGTAAGCAGCATTTTTACCATGTTCCATGAATTTAACTTTAATAACTTTGACTCTATTATCAGTCTCGGTTTTAACAAATTCATTTAACTTATTATAAATATATTCTGAAAACTTCTCAGCGCCAGTAGCTGGTATTATCCTTACTTGGGCTACACCTGCAGTATCCATTTGTTGGAATGCTCTTAATTCAGGATCATCTTCTGCTATAATCATTGTATGATCAAACATATAATCCATCCATTCTTTAGGAGATAATCCATCAATTTTAGTTTTAGCTCTTTTCATACCACCAAAATCCCAAACCCAATTCCTATCATCTAAATCACCTTCGAAATAAACTTTAAATGAAATTCCATAACCATGCACAAATCTACAATGTGTTGTTTCTGCCTTCCATTGACGAAATACTGTGCTAAATCCGTCAAATACTTTGCTTGATTGAAATTTACCCATTATACCATGCTTTAATTTCTGTTATTGGTTTATTACCAACTATCCTACTAACTTCGTTTCCGCTAGCATCTACTTTAACTATAGTGGGAACATTTCTAATCCCATATTTAGTTGATAATTCAGTATCACTATCAACATTTACTTTTGTGTAAGGTAAACCACTTTTTTCCATTTGTGGTCCTAATACTTTACAAGGTCCGCACCAAGGTGCGCTAAAATAATATAATTTCATAATTTATTGTTTTTTTATTTATACTAATTCTTCTACTATTCCAACTATTTCCGATAATATAAGTATAATAGTTGCGATCTCCAAGCTATATGGAAGAAAACCGTAACCTACTATTCTAATTGCGGATTTAACAAAGGAAATAATTTGATGTTTTTGTGCATCTGGTAATTGTTGTTTTTTACTCATAACATTTTAAAATTAAAATTAATGACTACTCTATAATCTGATTTTGTTGGAGGCATTCCTGCATGTAGGTAGTCTTGGTTAAACATAACAAATCTCCCTCTTTTATTTTTTATTCGTTTTTTAATAGATAATTCCTCACCATTAAGGATAGGATCCATTGTTTTTTCATTAAAAATAATTGTATCACCATCACTATCATTTACATAATAGATAGCAGTGTATCCTCCTTCATTCATATCACAGTGAGGATGCATACATTCATCTTCAGAAATATTTACTTGTGGGTTAAAATTAACCTTTACTCTTTGTAATTCATATTTAAAAGGTAAATACTTTAATACATCCTCAATCCATTGAATACCATCACACATATTCCATTCACCATTTTCAAAAGTCCAGCATTGCAATAATCCTGGTCTATTCCAACTTGTAAGATTACTATCCTTAACCTTTAGTTTAAAAGATGGTTTATGTTTATTTTTAGCAAATCTAAAAGGAACAAACTTAATTCGTTCTTCAATACTATCAACAACCTCAGGAGGTAAAAAATCATCTATTATTTTAATATCAACCATTTTTTCTATAATCAATTATAAACCCAATTGCTACTAATATATTTAATCCTATACTAGCAAGTATTTCGTGAATATCTTTATAAGTACTTATACTTAAATGAATATGGCCTACTACCCAAAACGGAATAGCCATTTGTTGACTGTACCAAATTAAAAAAAATACTAAAAACTTTTTCATATTATAACTCTTTGTTATCCCGACAGGTCTCGAACCTATACTCTTCTGGACCAAAACCAGACGTGTTACCAATTACACCACGGGATACTGTGGAGAATATCGGAGTCGAACCGATGACCTCCTGCGTGCAAGGCAGGCGCTCTAGCCAGCTGAGCTAATCCCCCTACCTTTTAAACATTTCTCCATCTACGTTTACCAGACCATTTTACTTTTTTGGTCTGACCTAACATAGATAATCTGCTTACTTTTTGATTAAAAGCGTTGCGATCAGTGTTTAACTGAGTGTTGCCATTTTGTTGTTCGTTGCTCATTACTTAAATATTACTTAGATATTACTATACGTATTCAGCAAGTACTTGAACTACATGAGCTTTTGCTATCTCATAATCAACTTCTCCAGTTTCATCCTCATATTGTACAGGATCTTTTCTCCCCAAAGCAATAAAAGCCTCAATCCTCTCAACACTAGAAGCAGACTTATAATCGCTGTTTCCCGAAGGATAAGGCTTATATGACGTATTTGTTCTTTTATACACTTCATCAAAACTAAGACCCAATTGGTCAACCAATTTTTCTCCATCTTTTAATATTCCAAATTTGTCTGTATCTAAGTAAGGGGTAAAATATCCTACTCTTTCTGCATCCCAATTACCTTCTCTAAATGCTTTGTCATCTGCATCTCTAAATTCTTGTCTACAATCAGGATAAACAGCATGATCACCAGCATGAATTCCTAAAGCAATATCACAAGTTTCTCCTGTTCTATTTGCTACAGATAATGCTACAGCTTGTGTAATAGAAGCAAATATTTTATTTCTATTAGGTACAACTGTTTCTTTCATGTTTTCATTTTCATAATGTCCTTCTGGAACATCATCCCCGCCTTCAACTAAGGCTGAATCTAATAAATCTGCTAATCCATCTAATTTAATTTGACGATAATTTATTTCAGAATATAATTCAGAATACCCCTCCATATTTTCACGAATGTTAAATACTCTTGTTGGGTTATCATTTATATAATCTACTAACTGTTGAGCTCTTTCTAATTCAACTCTATGTTTTTGACCATAATCAAATGAAATACCAGTTACAGTATCATATTCTTTTAATGCTCTTAATAATAGTGTGGAGGAATCCATCCCTCCTGATAAGGATACTACGCAATGTTTTGCCATAATTTATTTATTTAATTTTTGCCAGGTATTAATAACGTATAGGCTAACGCTTGATTAAATTTGCATTTTATATAAGACCTAATGTATGAAAAAATAGTGGATATTCCTACTCCTCCTAAAAGAAGTGTCCAAATATTTGGATGAAAGTGCTCTCCACAAAGTCCTAATGCATGTCTTATAAATTCTGCCATATCTTTATTCTTCTACAAATTCTGGTTCACTATAATCATCAATTGGTTTATCTCTTACTAGATCCCAATCAGCATTATCTATAATTTCTTGTTGAAGATCTTCATCTCCTGTTTTCCACTTTGCTAGTTCTTCTTCTGTTAGCACATATTCTTCCCATCTGTAATTACAATAATTTACATTTCTTGTTAGCTTTGCCATAACTGTTTTGGTTTTAAATTATTAATTTTTTTAAATTTATTTGCATTGTAAAGAACACTACCATACTGAATATCCATAAAATCAACATCAAAATGATCATTCATATTGGCACTTGGTTTAGTATTTAAACCATGTTCTTCATATTCGATTCCTTCTAAAGCTGCCATTACAGGGTTAGAAGTATCTATTGATTCAATTCTTGGATTATTATCATACCAACCAAATTCTTGTGGTATTGAACACCCTAATAAATGAAATTTAATATCTTTTAATTCTTCTAAATTTAATAAACCTTGTACAAATCTTACTCTACCCAAAGCCTTACCCATATCTGGATTAGAATGTGGGAAGAAATCATTATACCAAGTTGCTCCATAAGATACACATAATTTTTTATAACCTAAATTTTGCAATAAATTAGCACATAGATATGCTTGATTTTTATTTTCACCTTGGATTACTGCTATTTTTTGTGTTTTTTCTGGGAATTCAAATTGTAACCAATACTTAGCTTGAGCTGCTGTTTCAGCACACTGCATCCAAACATCAGGTACCATAAATTCATCTGGTTCTAATTCATTAACCCAATATCTTAATCTATCAAAGTCATATGCTTCCCCTAATTCATGAAGTGAATTATCCATTATAACATATCTACCCTTATCCCGAGCATCTATAAAATATTGTTTATATTCTTCATCTTGGTCTAACAAGTGAGGTAAACAATAATCATAATCGTTAAATTCTGTTGATGCTGTTAAAAGACATCTAGGTACTTCATGACTTATTTTCATATACTTAATTTTTTAGGTCGTCCTCTACGTGAGGGTGTTATTTGTGTTCTGTATTTATCTTCTATAATATAATAAAGATCTATCAGGGAACCACAGCATTCTAAAGCTTCTTGCTGAGCTTGTTCTTTTGTAATGTTGAAATGTTTTACAAAATGAGCCCATAACGATTCTAATTTACCATTTTCATCTTTTTCATGGTCTTCAAGTAATTTTTTTCTACGAACTTTCATAAGTTGAACCTCAGTACTAGTATGATCTAATTGACCATCTGATGTTTTACTTTGCATATCATTCAGCATATGTTCACATAACATAGCTTGCCAAATATAACCTGAGGGATCAAAGTCACCATTAAATATCTTATCTCTAAATTCAGATTTATAAGGAAGTGGGGAATTTTTATCTTGATACCATCTCCACCATCTAAATCTATTATAATTTATCTTTTGGTAATTAGTCCTAAGGCGTTGTTCAATAGAACTCCTTTTGTGGGATATCTTATACATTCCCATCTAATATTGCTCCTAGCCAAATCAAACCATACCCAAAAATGAATATTGTTAGTGTTGCTAAAAAGTTAGTTAATGCCTCTTTTGGATTTCCTTTGACTAAATTGTAAAATTCTTTGATCATAACCTTTATTTTTAATTATACATAAATATACGACCCCCCTTTCGGGGAGCCTAATATTTTATGCTGTAAATTCAAATGATTTTAAATCCTTTAATAATTTTAGGAAATATTTTAAAGGAATACTTCCATATTTTTTACCAGAATAATCTGTTAATCCTACTATTTTAGAAAGTTGTTTATCTTGATAAATTCTAAGAGATTTACCACTCCAAGAAACATTTTTACCAATAAGTGAAAGTGCAGTTTCTGCTTCTTCAAGGAATACATCCATTTCTTCTTGATTAGAGATAAAAATATGTCCCATCCTTACTAAATGTCTATATTTAGTTTCTCTAAAACTAAACCTTACCATTTACCTATCTAATTTACCATCTTTAAAATAATTAGTAACTTCAGCTAATGATTTTTTACTAAGAGGTTCAGATTGATTATAATCTTGAGCAAATAATGCTTGCCCACCAATAAACATTAGGTAAAAACCTACTGCTATTTTGATTAGTGTTGAAAATGTTGAACTTTTTTCTTGATTGTTTTTTGTATTTGACATAACCTTTATTGTTTTTAGTGTTGCAACTTTATTATTACAACACCGTAAATATACGACCCCTCTATGCGGTAACCTAATTTTTGCTAATAAGTCTTCGTATTATCGTCGTCTTTTTTAAATGATATTTTAGACATAATAGTATCAAAATATGTTTTTTTATCTATTTCTCTACCATCTTTTTGAGTAAGTATAACTCCATCATCTTGCATTTCTTCAATAATGTGATCATCTATATCTTCATAATGTTCTCCTTCATTACCATTTTGACCTATAATATCCATTCTTTTTTCATCTTCTTCTGTATAATCTTCAGGCCAAATGTTACTTTCTTCTTTTACTTCTACAATTTCTTCGTATAAATTTTCTTTATATTTTTTTTTAGGGTATGCCTGATCAAAAGCAAAGTTTGCTGCTACTACTAAAGAAATTGCTAAAGGATCAAATACAAATATTATAATAAGTAATAACCAGTTTATGATTATATCCATGGGATAACCGGTTAAACCCGATAAATACTGCAGTGGTCCTAATTCTCCAGCTACCTCGTTGTTATTATCAAGTTTTAGCACTTGTAATTGAAATTTCTGAAGGCTATCAGATGCTATTGTTCTTTTTTCTTGCGCCAATTTACGATTCTCCTCCTCAATATTAATTCTACTCTGCGCCATTCTAAGCTCGGTAGTAGAGATGGTTGATCTAATGCCCCCAGATACCGTGGTGTCTCGTACTTGGATGGACGAAGCTTTTGCATTAGATAAAGTACTAATATTGCTAGATATTCTTTCAATTTCTGTATCATATCGTGTTACATCATTTTGGTAAAAATTAACTTTTTGTTGAATGAATCCTTTCTGGTTTTCTATTGCTGATAGTTTAGAGTATGTTTCTTGGTAAGCAGCGCTTAAAAAACCATAAATACCCATACTAGTAATTAATACTAATATTACAGTTGATATAGATAAATAAGTTCTTAATGTTTTATTAATTGTGTTCCAATACTGGTATAATAATGAAGCAGTTACTAATTTAGCAAATTCTAATGAACCCGCCATTATAATAACTTCTAAACTTGCACCCGCAAATAGTTTACTTAAACCACTAACTGAGTAGAATGCAGCCGATGCACTAACAGACAAAGCTGAAAATGCAATAAGAAATGGAAACATTCCCTTTTTAATTTTTGATAACATAGTTTTAGTTTTTATACTGTATCGAAGTCAATATACGTTACTTCTACGTCGTCTCCACGCTCTATTGCTTCTGCTATTTGAGGATATACCCTTTTATAAGCATCAACCGAAGCTCCTATAAACCCATCTTTTGACTTAGTAATATTTTGTTGTTGTGTATCCCCTAAAAGTAGACATCCTGAAGTATGTTCATCTGTGTTTCCAGTATGCCATAAAATATAATTAAAATTATGCACATCTTGAACATGAATCATTCCTTTATGCATATCACCATATTTCTTTTCATATCTACTATGAAATCCTCCTACAGTTCTTAATTTAAGTTTATAACATCCCGCTGGGATTCTAGTTTCATGTAATACTTTTCCCCATCTATGTTCATCTTCTAATGTGTAACATAGAAATTTTTTTCCATCCGTTACATCAAATAATAGCCCGTTTGTGCTATCTTTTTGTGAACTGAATCTAATTACTTCTAATTTCATCTTATTTATTTTATTGATAAATATTAGGATTTTATATGTTCCGTGTGTCCTTCTAGTAAAACATCAGACCCTAAAACTGAATTATGTAAAGTTCCAAAATGATGAGTCAGCTCATGCCTCACTTTAAAGTGTGGTTTTGGTAAATATCTTATGTCATTATCTAAATGATCTTTAAAACCAAATTTATTAAAATGGTTTATTAATTTTCTTGCTCCTTGTGGGGTAACCATATAAGCAAAACAATTAGCAAAATCTTTTATATTAGTTAGAAAATGGATATCAAAATTATCTTCAAACATTTTATCGAAATCAAACCATGATGGTGAGGTTATCCATACATCATCTTCGATTATAACTAAATTAATGTTATTATCAGCTGAGTATTTCCACATATTATAATTGCTTATTGAAATTGCTTTAATAGAATTTACATCACAATTATAAAGGTGGATTTCAGAATTTTTAAATAATTGATTTTCTTTAGGTGTGAATTTATGAGTTTTACCATCTAGGGCATCCCAAAAATCAAAGGAATATCTTTTACCAAAATTAGCGATCATATGATCTCTTCTATCTTGTCTCCTTTTTAATGATAAAACTTTTATTTCATGCTTCATAACGTTAATATATTATCCCCGTACCACTAGGGCACGGGAATAAATATTAAACACCTCCTATTTTTTAACTAGTTTGTATAATACAAAAGCACCTACTAAACCTAGTAGTCCTTCTGCGTTTAATGATCCTAAAATTGCCATGATGTTTTCCACAATGGATATATCAGGCCAAAAGGGGATTCCGACTCCACTGAATAGCACTTCTAATACTACTCCTAAAGCGATTAAAGACACACCTATGTGAGTCAGTTTGTCAGCCCAAGAGCCGATCTTGTTAAGTAATTCCATAAAATTGGGTTTTAAGTTAAACAAATGTAACTAGCAACTATTTATCTTCGTTATTTTTTTTACCGAAGATTTTGCCTACCTCAGCGATTCCGAATGAACCGAGGGTTATGATTACAAAAGAATTATAAATGTAATCTTGTATTATTATTTCTTTGCCATAAATACCTGTTATGATATCAACTAATGCAAAGATAATCATTACAATAAAGGATGAGAATCCTACTACTGATTTTTCATTAATGTCGTTGTTGTCTTTAAACAAATCTTTAAATGCCATATTTCTAGTTTTTAAAAATTAGCAAAACTATTAATGGAACCTTATTGGTGTGGTTATAAATATTAAAATCTGCTGGAATTTTGCACTTCTTCAATAGCTTCGTTTACTTCTTCTGTGCTTACAGGAAATTCTAAATCTAATCCTGCTTTAAATTTAATTGTATTATCTCGAGTTATTATAAACATGGTTGGGGCCATTCTAATTCTATATTTTTTCTTTGTTATTGGGGCTTGTGCAATGTCTACTCTATAATATTCTATATCATCCCTATCTGCTAATTCTTTCCAATTAGAATAACAATTTATTTCATTAAATTTAGCCCAATATTCAACTACAATTACTTTACTATCATCATCTCCAAATGCTGAGTTTCCATTTACAACTTTTTCATAATTTGAATCATCTAACCAATACTTTTCTGGAACTTCCTGTTGTCCTAAAAGGAGTGAGGGTATTGCTAATAGTATTAGGAATAGTTTTTTCATAGTTATTATTTTTTAGACATCTCGTACATACGTTCTTCTAGCTTATCGAATTTTTCTAAAAGCATCTCAACGTCTTCTTGAGTGTCCATTATTGTTTGTCGAATTAACTCATCCTTTAAGTCATATTCAACCCTTTCAATAACTGGTTCTGGTAGTTCCATTGCTCGTGCAATGTCTGCTTTTAGAACGAAGTACATGCTGCTTAATGAAACTGCAAATCCTATTATCATTCCTATTGTTTTGAGGTCTAATGTAATTTTAGTTCCCTCACCGATTTCTTTTGCCATATCTTTAATCTAATAAATATCCGTAAGGTGTACCTTCTATATCTCTTCCTATTGGATAGTTTTCTAATTTTGCTGTTACCGTATAAAATGCTTGTTGGTAAGGATTCCAAAATTCACCCTCTGCTTCTACACAAATTAAACCAGAATGTGGTCCTCCTAATTGACCTGCATCAAGTACTACTGATGATGCATAAACAACATAATCATCAGGGCCTGGAATTTCTAATAAAGTTTGTTTTGAATCAGTACCTAAGTGATCATATGTCCCAACATCTAATAATTCTCCATCATCTAGTGCATTTGTATCTTTGAGAATTACTGCAAAGTGTTCTGAGTTTAGTCTTGGATCACCTTCATCTCTCTGTAGGTATAGAACAAATATTTTAGTTGTTATACCGTTTTCAGTTTTGGTACCTCCGAAAGTATTTATAACTCTATAAAAGGCATCTGTATCTACAACGTTACCGTTTAGAGTTAATTCGAAGGTTGGTATAAGTACTTCTTCTTCTTTAGAACATCCAAGGAAAAGTATAAGTGTTAAAAATAATATTAATTTTTTCATGTTTATTTAAATGTATAGTTAAGTCCGAATGTGGATTGGAATAATTCACTATCCCACATTTTGCTGTATTCTCCTTCTATAAATACTCCTAAATTTTTGTTAATTTTCCAACCCATATTAATACCAGCTGAATAGTCATCCCATTGTTGGTCTGCTAATAAATTATTATGTCCTCCTTTACCCCAACTTTCTCTTTGTAGGTAAGAAAAATCTTTATTTCCTTGAACATATTGGTGAAAGGGTAAAATATAATTTCCATATGCATGTAACCAAAAATCATTTTTATAATGATAATAATCGAAACCTACAATAGGAGCAATTTCAGCAAAATCATCTAGTTCTTCCCATCTTTCTTGATTATATCTATTCATTAAATCAGTGAATACATTTTCTCTAAAATCAATATCAGAATATGCTACTATTTCTCCATCTTCATTCTTCCAAATCCAATCTTGACTTTCAACCCCAGTATTAACATCTGTATAAGTTGTAAAGTGGTCTGTATAACCATATTCAAATCCTAAAGTGTACCAAGGATTTGCAGGATATTGGAATTCTTCTCCAGTGTCAGGGTTTGTATATGATGTAGTTTCGTTTAACCATATTTCTATTGGGTTGTATCCATATGCTCTTTCATGTGTTCTATAAATAGCACCTGCGGATATTGAGAATTTTTTACCAATAGGTAACCTAGCTCTAACTTCACCTGAGACATATTCTAAATTAATTTTGTCAACTTCTCGGGATTCAATTTTTGCTATATGGTATTTTCCTGTGTGTTTAATAAATAACCTGTGATTTTGAAAATCTTCACCTCTCCATCTTTCATTTTCAAAGTGAATTTGATATTCTAACCCTTTAAAGGCTGATGTTGGAGCTGAAAAAGCTAATTGTTCTTCAGTACCATCATAAAAGTTTTTAGGTTTTCTTTCGTAGTTAAATCTTGCTAGTTTTCTAATACCAATCCCTATTCTATAATCAAAGGGATATTCAGGTGTATTATCTACAACTACAGGAATATCGTATAAACCATCTCCATCTCCTGTTCTAACAAAGTATGTATTTTCTTTTGCCTCAATAGAATTTGAGATATCACCAGCGCCATATACAGTACCATATTTTAAAAAATCTTTATAAAGATCTTTAAATATTTGGCCTTGTACAACTGTGGGAGAAAATAAAATAAACGAAACAATTAATATTAATATCCTCATATTATTATCGTTTTATGTTTGCATATAAATATAGAAAAAGGGAGTGCTAATGCACCCCCCTTAAAATTATTTTGTAATTTTTTTACTACTTTAAAGCATTACCAAATTATATTTTATTTTCTGCAGTTACTTTTAAATTATAAAGTTTCCATCCCCCACCTTGACCACATAAAGTAGCATGATTACATTCACCACCATTATCTTTATACCATTTAGGATTATCTACTCCCGGTAACCAAGAATTATGATAAGAAGGTGTAAACCACCAACCAACAGCCATAGCACTTTTTAACATACTCATATCTAAAGTAGAACTACCTTCAACTGCTGGTTCAGTCATATCAAATACTTTTACACTATTAGAATCTTGAGATAAAGTAATAATCATATTTGTATAATCTGAATTAAAATCAACTACCATATGGAATGGTTTATTTGGGTCAATTTTACCTACTAAACTATGTATACCTGGGTCAGTATCAGCTACCATTTCATCCCAATTCCAACAATCTGTATTAGCTGCTTCAGTATAAGATACTTCCCATCTTTGAGGGCCCGATTTAGCTGTTGCTAAATGTAAAGTATGTTGAAACATTTTTTGTCCATTTGTTTCTAAAAAATCTATTTCTTGGCAAAATGGAACAGCACTATATTCGGCATCACAATAATCTGCTTTTATAGGTTGTATTTTACTAGATACAGCATAAAAAGCTGCGTTTAACCAATCACCAGTAAAATCCGAACGTTGTGCTAATGCTGATAAATCAATGTCAGCTTCAATTTTTGAGATATTTATGTATCCATTTTTAGAAGCTACTCTACCTGCTCTTACTAAACTTTCATTTCCAAAATCTACTCCACCTACACTAACTAAAGGGTCAGTACCACAGTTATTATAATCTACATCAAATTCAACATCATATACTATAGAATCTTTTACTACTTTTTTATTATTACATGATATAACAAATACCGACAATAATAAGATTAAAATTGTTTTTTTCATTTTTTGTTTTTTTAAATTGTTTTTAATTAATAATTGTTTATAAATATACTACCCATCGCAAGATATGCAATCCGCCATACGAGATCCTAAATCTCCTTTAATTACTGAATCTGTTCTCAAATAATAAAATGTTTTTATGCCTAATTTCCACCCTTCTAAATGCACTTGGTTAATCCATTTTGGTGAATCATTTACATCAAATGATAAATTTAATGATTGAGTTTGATCAATATAACGTTGTCTAATAGCTGCCTGTCGAACTAATTCCAATTGATTAATTTCAGGGAATGTTAAAAATAATTCTTTTTCTTCTGGTGTTAATATATTATCTGGTAATCCTTGTGCTGAACCATCTTCAGCTAACATTTGATCCCACCATTTATCTTTATCTTCTCCTTTAGCTATTAATATTTCTTGTAGTGATTTATTTTTTCTAATAAATGTTCCTTTAGCACCATTAAAAGTATAAATGTTAGCAGGTAAAGGTTCAATACCAGCACTAATTCCTCCTACAATTACTGAATTCGAAACTATTGGTGCTACGGCTAACAAGTGGGTATTTCTCATCCCTGTTCCTCTACACCATAAGGGTTCACCATATTCAGCAGCTAAATCCATAGATGCTTTTTCAGCTTTTCCTCTAATATCAGAAAATATGTTTTTAGTATGAGCTGTAGATGCAACTGAGTTAAATGGTAATCCTTTTTGTTGTAAAAATGAATGCCAACCCATTACACCTAAACCTAAAGCACGTCCTTTACGAGCATGTGAATGTGTTCTTTTTAAACTTTCCTTACCGTTTGATTTATCAATAAATTCTTGCATTACCCCATCTAAAAACCAAGTAGATAATTCAACCGTGTCAGTATCTTTCCACTCATCATATTTAGCTAGATTTAATGATGATAAACAACAAATAAATGAATGTTCTTCATCTGTAAATAATGTAATTTCAGAACAAATATTAGTCATAGATACTTCTAAATTGTTTAATCTATAAGCAATTGGGTTATCTTTATTAACATTATCCTTATACATTATATAAGGTTCACCTGTTTCCATTCTAGATTTTAAAACAGTAGCCCATCTATTCATAGCATCGGGATCTCTTGCTTCTAGTTTTCTCATAAATGAATCACCTACAACAACACATTGGTGTAAATTAAGACATTGTCTATTAGGATCGCCTTTAGGTCTACGAATTTGTAAAAACTCATCAATATCTCCGTGTTCAATATCTAAATTAACAGATGCTGCCCCTCTTCTAACATTTCCTTGATTAGTTGCTATAATTGATGAATCAAATATCTTAGCCCACGGTACTACACCTTCACTTTTACCATTTCCTGTAATTTCATCCCCACGTTCTCTAATGCGAGATAACGAAATACCTACACCACCACCAGACGCTGTAAGTTTCATCAATTCCGCGTTAGTTAAACCGATTCCACGTATTGAATCAGGTGTATCAACACCAAAACACGAAATTGGTAAACCTCTATCTGTACCCATATTTGACAGCACAGGTGATGCTAATCCTAACCAACCATTCCACATTATTTTGAAGAATTTACTTGCTAGTTCTGGTTTTTTAAGTCTATTAGCTGCGGCATTTGATACTCTCTTATAAGCTGTTCTTACAGTTTCATTAGGTAATAAATAACCTTTAGAAATAGTTGCTAAAGAGATTTCATCCATCCACTCAGGGTACTGCTTTCCAGCTTCCCAATTACTATAATCTACTTGTAGTGCGTTGTTTTCCATATTTTAAAATAATGATCCAGCGTCCCAATTTTGAACACCTTTACTATAATTTGTTACTCTGTTTGCAAAGAAATCTGTATGCTGTTTACCTGCTGATAAACTATCAAACCATTTCATTCTTTTTACTGCGTCTTTGTCTATTCCATTTACTATTGCTCCATATCCTAAATCACTCATTTTAGTGTTTACTCTATGTTTGATAAATGATATTAAATCATACTTAGGGCAACCGGGTAAGTCTCCCATTTCATATACTTTATCAATAAAGTCTAATTCTAATTTTAAAGATAGTAATGCTGCTTCTTCAATATCTGCTTTTAATTCGGGTGTATTAAATTCAGGATGTTCTTGCATTAAGGTTCTAAATAACCAACAACCAGCATCTGAATGTAATGATTCATCTCTAATACTCCATTCTACAATTTGTCCTACTCCCTTAAGTTTATTATCTAATTTAAAGGATAATAAAACTGCAAATGAAGAAAATAAATTAACTCCTTCGGTAAACGCAGAAAAGATTGCTAATGATTTAGCTCTTTCATGCCAATTTGCCTCACCATTATGAGAGTCTCTAACTTCAGTTAGTGCTGATATTTTAGCCATCGTAGCTTCGTCTTCTAAAAACTCACTAAAATTATCTAATCCTAATTCTTCGTTTAATAAAGAATAGGCTTCAGCGTGGATTGTTTCAAATGCAGCAAATGTAACAGCCATCTTAATTACTTCAGGTTTTCTAAACCATTTAGTAACTAAAGTTGACCAATAATCATTTACTACAGTTTCAGTTTGAGCAAATCCTTTTAGGATTGAACCAATAATATTTTTTTCAGTCTCAGAAAGGTTTTGTTTCCAATCATTAACATCACTCATCATAGGTACTTCTGTATGTAGCCAATGTGCTTGTTGTTGTTTTAACCAATAATCAGATGCCTCTTGGTATTCAAAGGGTTTATAGACGATACGTTCCTGCAATAATGATGTTTTTGCCATTTTTTTGTTTTAAAAATTTAAATTACTTTCTTTCGAACTCAAATAACCCTTTTTGTTCTTTTAATTTTTTTGCTAACATTGCTTTTTGTCTAGCATCAGTGTCTGTATCATAACTATTTGATTTAGTTTTTGGTGAGAAGGTTGATGCTTCTTCATCTAAATCGGTATTATAAGGAAATACTTCAAAATGACCTGTAGAAGTATTAGCTAATAAAGAAAATGATTGACCATCCATCCCATATCGGTTTTTCATGATGTGTAATCTACCTGTTCCTTTCACTTTATCTTCTTTTTTTCTTGAAAGAGACATAGCAAAATCAGAAATCATCATTTTATCATATGACCCTGCTGCCTTATCTCCTTCGATTATATCATCTTGTGCACCTGCACGATTAACTTGAGAAACAGACCAAATTGGTATATCTAATTGTTTTGCTAATCCTTTTGTACTAGTATAAATATCATCAATTTCGTCCTTACGTTCTCTATTTTTACGTCTTGATGAAAGTAAATCTACATAATCAATAATTACTAAATCTGGTTTCATTCCCATGTTAGTACATTTTGCTATATGTGACTCAATAGTTGAAATTGTTGCACGCCCTGTTGGAAATTCTTTAATAATTAATCTTCCAGGTAATTCCGGAATTATTTCATCTACTTTATCTTTATAAAAACCTATTTTACTAACATCTATATCACAAAAGAAAGCATCATACCTTCTTCCAACATAATCTTCACCTAATTCTAAAGTATAATGGAGAACTGTTCTACCTGTTTTAACAGCATGTCCACCTAAAGCGACAAGAGACCACGATTTACCACCTCCTGGATTACCAAATATAATACCAAAATCTCCATTTCCCAGTCCACCTTGTAATATTTCATTAATTTTGTCCCAAGGTGTAGGAGCAGTAACTCTTGAATTTTCTTTGTAACGTTCTTCAATATCTTTAATATATTCATGTCCTACATTTTTATCTTGTCCTGCTTTTAGTGCGTTATCAACTAACATTCTGATTGATTCAAAATCGCCCATTTTTAGCATATCTACAGAAGTCATTAACGCCTTCTTTAGCTGTTGGTTTTTACAAAAATTTGTAAATTCTTCCTTTACATATTCTAAATCAGTGTCTGATGCAACAAATGCTTGTTTTAGTTGCTCCCTAATAGATATTTGTAATACCTCATTATCAACTTTTTGTAATTCAATTTTTAATGTTTCTAATTCAGGTGTAGTATGATATTTATCATAATAATTTAATATCTCTTTTATAGCCCATTTATGTGAGGGGTTTTCAAAGTATTCATCCGAAATAATATCATGAATGTTAACTAAGAATTCCTTGTGAGACAATAAAGATGAAATACACTTTATTTGAAAGTCGTGTCCGTATTGATTTAATGTATGTAATGTCATTAATTTTTATAACCTTTAAAATGTTCGAAATTATTTTTAATCCATGTCTCTAAATTTCTAATCATCCCTCCTAATTTATCTTCATTATACAACTGTATAAATAAATCTTCTCTTAGTTCTGGAATATCTTCATCAATTAATTCGCTTATGTGTTGTTTTCCTTTATTATCTATCATTGGAACACTTAAATCCATAACTTTATAATTAGTTTCAATTCGGGCTTGGTCCTGAATTATGCGTGAATATACAACATGGTCCTTATATTTCCTAGCACAAATATCGAAAATATCATCTAAATTCATTTCTTGGGTTTTTAATTCAGGAAACTTCTTAAATATACCTTTTTCACCTAATCCTTTAATACCCTTAATATTATCTGAATTATCACCTAGTAATACTTTATGTAAAATAAAATTAGAGGGTTTTAAACCAAATTTTTCTTCTACTACCTTTGGAGTATAATATTCTTTCTCCATTGGTCTATACACAATAATTTTATCCGTTACTAATTGTAAGAAATCCTTATCACTAGATACTATAAAACAAGTTGAATTATGTCTTTCTACTAGTTTTTCAGCTAACACGGCTATAATATCATCAGCTTCAACTTTATCGAGTATGGTGGTTTTAACAGGTAATAGCTTTAAATATTGTATTATACGTACAATTTGGTCAATTTTCGAGTCATGCTCTTCCTCGATATTATCAAATGCTTCCCAATTAGTAATCCGTTGTAAATTTCTTGTTCCTTTGTACTCGGAGAGCAAGTTCTTACGATTTACCGTTGAACCCGCTCCATCGAATACTACATAAACAGATGTTGGATTTGTTTGTCTAATCATTGCACCTAAAGAGCGGAAGAATCCACCTAAACCCCCAATATGAACTCCATCGGGGTTTACCATATTCATCATGGCAAAGTTTCTAAAGAATAGATTTAATCCATCTAAAATTAATACTTTATCATGTCTTTTTGATTGAGGTTCTTCCCCATGCTCTTGAACCTCGTCCAACAGCTTAAATAACTCTTTATGCTTCATGTTTTTGTTTTATAGGTCCTGACTATCGAATAGGACGGGTGTAACATCTTCTTGGTCTTCTACAATTTCAAATTGTCCTCCTCCTAAGATTTTAGACCATTCATCTGCATGATCTTTCTTATAAGCATTCTTATCTTTATCTGTATCTTCAATAAAACCATGGTTTGTCATAACAATTTTACCTCTTGATTGCATACCATTAACGTGGTTTTTATCAATCTGTAAGTTTGTTCTTTTACCCCATTCAACTTGTTTACCACCCTTAATTGCTTTAATTTTAGATGTACCAGCGTTTGAAACGTTTCCAAATGTAACTACAAATGTAGCATCATACCACATTGCCATTCCACCTTTGTTCATCATCTTTGGCTGACCCATAGGTGATTCTGCTTTTGCTGTCCATACTTTATTAACTGCAATTAATGTGTTAGTATATGGTGATGATTCTTTACGAGACATTACAATACTTTGATTAACTGTATTACCAAATTGTGTTGACATTGCACCTGCATTCCACTCATTGTTGTTCTTCAGTTTTTCAACTGACATCGCACAAGGAATTGAACCAATAGAATCCCAGAAAAATGTTAGATCATAAGGTAAATTACCTTTTTTCTGTTCATTCTGTAAATCCATTATAAATGCTGCTACGTCTTCAATAGTATGTAAAGTTTCTCTATCGACATAAATAAAGTTTCCTTCATAATCAATAACATTACCTTCATCATCCTTAATAAGTTTAACTTTTAATCCCATTTGAGCTGCATGTTCCCAATTCCACTTCATCTCAGTAATAATAAATACAGGAAGTTGTCCCATATTTTGTGCTGAAACTGCTGCTTCTAATAATGCTGTAGTTTTACCTGTGTCTGAATGTCCTCTAAGTAAGGAAATATGTCCCATTGGTATTCCAGGTACTCCTGCAATTGCTTGAAAAGCTGGGGATAGTGGTATCCATTGTTGTTCCTTAAACTTGACGTTTTTATCTAAACCTTTAGACGATTTAAACTTATTTAAATCAAATTTGCTCTTAATCTCGGCAGACACTGCTGCCGAGAGAGACTTTGATATTTTTTTCGCCATATTTAGAAGGGTAGATCATCAGCTTTACTTTCATTACTATCAAAGATAGAATCGAAAGCGTCATCTTTACTTTTTTTAACTGATGCTGCTGAAGTATCTAAACTGAAGTTAGATTTAGGAGATGGTGCAGCTGGTGCTGTAGTAACTCCTTCTTCACCATCTTCTTCAGGTGATAACCATTTTTCTAATGCAACCTTCATTTCATCAAATGTAAATTTCTTGAATTCACTATTAGGATCAGGTTGTTCATTACACCATGTTTCAACTTGTTTAGCATCTTCACTTAATGGAGTAGATTTTAATCTTACTCTTACAGATGATTTATTATAAGGAGTACCAGTTGATTCTGGTCCTACTGTTTCAATTGTAAGATCTCTACCTGAAACAATATCAGTATAATCTCCAATTTCTTCGTCTATAGCTAATGAAAGTAATTCTTCATATACTTGTTTACCAAATTGCCATAATCTAACCCCTTTGTCTTCTTCACCTCTAACAACTACAGGTACGAAGATTCTGTTTTTAGCATCTAATTTTTTAGCAAGAACATAATTTTCTTTAGTATATTCTTCTCTAAGTTTTGATGCAAATAAAGCAATAGGATCTTTCTCACCATAATTAAGTGGAGAAAGCATCACTTTGTTTGTAATACCATAATAGAATTTTAATTCTGTAAATGGGTTACTTTCATTAAACTTAGAAGGCACAATTCTAATTTGTTGTTTACCTATAGTAGGTCTCCAAAATATTAAACTGTAATCTTTCTTAGGTCCGGTCGTAGTTTTCTGTTGGAGACCATCCAACTTTTGTTTAATCGCATTTAAATCCATAATGTAACTTATTTTTGTTTATAACTGTTAATGTAACCATAATATACGAACCATAATTTAGGTATCCAAATTATACTTCAATTATTTTATGTATTTTTGTATTTAGTTGATTTAACTCACTATGTTGAGTTAGGAGGATACAATTTTTATAGTGTTGCCAATCGATTTGATACTTCGTATCAACAACGCCACCATTTAACTTCTTAATAAGTTCATTAAGAGCGTTAATAGTGTATAAGGTGTTAGATTCCTTTTTTCTATGTACTAAAATTGTATTGTCTGGTATGGTATGCACATTGCCTTGCTCTACATTATAAGTTATAACATATTCTTGTGTGTCCACTATTTTAAGGACAAACATTTTATTATATATTATAGTATATTGGCTTTGTATTTCTTCTAGTAGACCATCTAAGGACTCTAAATTGGTAAATGTACAAAATAACTTATTATTCAAATCTATTTCTTTTAAAGACGATATAACATCGTAGTTCGTGTTATACGTATTTGCCTCTCTATTTAAAGTCGTAATCATAACCTGTTTTTGTTTTTATATTCAATTTATATTTAGAAAACACCTCTTTGATATCATCTATAACCTCTTCTTCTTCATCATCCCAGTCAAATAAGAATGAATCGTATGTGTATAATACTAATTTTGTTTTTTTACCTCTTAATACTTGTATTATGTCCCACAATATACGAACGTTCATTGACGTTTCCAAGTTTTGTAACAAGTAATTAAATAGTTTTTGTGGATTCATGTTTTCCAATGCATCCTTTTTGTATACAAAGTTTGAAACAGGGCATGTTATTTCCCCGTCGCTTTGAAATGTATCCCAGAGTTCTTTTACGTATATATCAATTTTACTAAAAAATTCCAGATGTTTGTATTGTTTAAATACTCCCCCGTATAGTTGTTTAAATGTCAATTCCTTTGATTCTTTATAACTTACTCCGTAGAGCTGTTGTAAATGGCTATGAATATCCACAGTGGAGAAATTATAATCAATGAGACGGCAAGACAAGCTAGGATGATAAGCGCTAATATCCATCTCGATAAAACTATTATTACTAGGAACAAAAGATTTCCTACATCCATTTTCTTTATTAAGTGCTGCATAATTTACTCCTTTAAATTTGTTTGAAGGACGTGTTGTGGTTGTCCTAAGGTTGTACTGAGTGTATGTTCGTTTATCATTAATTTCATGAAAGTATTCTTCGAAGGTTGGTTTGTGTATTTGTATTCCACTTCGCTCGAGGTAGTTGAACACCAAGGATACTGTATTGTTAAAGAATTCATCATATTTAGTTGGTTTATTGTTAATATTCGCTTTTAGATCATTGTAAATTTGTTCACAATACTCATAGTGTTTAACCATTGGGATAATTAAATTTACATCCTTAAGTTCACCGTGTTTTTGATAATAAAAATCGTGTGCTTTCGTATACGTTGGTATATATGTAGGAAATGATGTGTTAATGTCATAAAGAGCTTTGCTTGGAAAATAATGTAATATCTCTTTTTTATCGCGGCAATACAATATATCAAACTTCGATATTAATGCGTTTATACGCGAGTTTAATGCATTCAAACCCTCGCTATGCGTAACGCATACCATAAATCCTTTACGCGCGTTAATAGGGCGTAAGTACACTAATGAAATATCATTTAAAACAGGGTGAATATTGTTGTTATAAGGAATGACTTCAATGAATGCCTCTTTATAACCACTATTTATTAAAACCTCTATTTGCTCCTCGTCTTCTACTAACCAATACATTTATAACCATTTTACTCCAATATACGACCTTAATTAATATAAACCACGAGGTATGTTTCTTCTTCTTGAAGTTCCTACTTCGCCTTCCATTGAAATAAATTTCTTAGTTAAGACTTCACCTTCTTTAATTAATGTTAATATATTATGGGGAGTATCAATATGCACTTTTCCTTCCATTATATTTCCTGTAAATGGGCTAGCATGATAATAACCAATATATTCTTCATTAGTTTTATCTACTTTTAATTCACCTCCCGTTGTGTAAAAGAATTTATTTGTATCATTTTTAAAATATCTAGCAAATCTACCTTTAAAAGATTCTACAAACCCCGCCCATTTATTTTTTTCAGATGTTTTTTCTGTTATTTCAATATTCTTTTTGTAAGCATCTAGTAGATTTCCTGTTATTACCCAATTAATTCTTAATGGTATAAAAAGTTGATACTGTACAGAAGGGTCTTGATCTCTAAATAGTTGGTATTGGTTTTGGTCTATTTCGTTGTAACGATAGCTATTTGTGTTTTTTAAATAATATCTATAAAATATGTTATTACTATAATTTTCTGGAGTTGGTAAAGGGGTAGAAGTAATTATAGGTGCATTTGTTGGTTGTTTACTCTTAGCAATGTTTTCATATGTTGGGGGTAATAAATTTACATTAGCTTGGCGGCTATAAGAAGCTATAGATTGGGATTCAACGTCTAAATTATTTTCTCCTGTATTAAGATTAGATTCTTGTAATGGTCTATTAGGGCCATCATCAGGATTAGCACCTGTGTATATTGTTCCTTTAGATGTTCTAAAGTACTTTCCAACATATGAATCTCCATTTTCAACAAGTGAAAATTGACCTTCAGTGCACGTTAAATCCGTTGCTATTTGTGATTTTGGAAAATACATTTATGTTATTATTTCGTGTTGTATACTAGATGGTACTTTTCCAGTATACAATAGTTCAAGTAATTCTTTTTGTGGCATTATATCAGACTTTTCTACTTTAAATGAATTATGTGTATAAATACCAGATACTCCATTAAATGCATTTTTAGATACTTTACCTTCTGGGGGGAATAAATCTTCAAATTGATCAGAGGTTATACTCCATACTATTTTTCTTTCTCCATCAGGACCCCATTTTTCTAATAATGTCTTTAAACCCTTTAATTGGTCTACACTGTAAGATTGAAAATATTTATATCCTTTATAATTATCCATAGGAATAATTGCTCCATTTTTTAGTTGATAAGGGGTTGATAATTTTATTTTCCCACTTTTAACCTTTTTAGTATAATTATTAGAATCTTGCATCCATTTATCACCTACTTTTTGTATGTAACCTAAAGCAGTTAATTCTACAGATAAAGTTCTTTTGTTTAATAAATTACTACCAGGGTTACGAATTCCTTGTTTACTAAGTGCAGATCTTGTTCCTGGTGTTTTAGAACTAATAACTCCAAGGTTATAAGCCCAAAATCTATCAGGGAAAACATATTCTATTTCACCATTTTGTGCTATAAAAGTATGTGTTGCTATTGGGGATGTAAGGTTTGCAGTCCACATTGCTATATCACCTTTAGCTCCTTGTAGTCCCGCTGTGTGGTGTAAAACAATTTGGGTTTTATTAGATGGTTGATCTACATACTGAAGTCCTGTACGTGTTTTTTCATTTACTACTGAATACCCATTAGGGATTGTTACTTTAGGGGAAGATTCATTTGCTACTGATTTAGTGTTAGAATTAATATTAACTGTTTTAGTTAATATATCATCAATATTTCCTATTAAAGATATATCAAATGGTTTTACATTAGCAGTTGAAATTGTATCTAATGAAGTGGTCCAATTATTATTTGAAATTTTATGGTCTACAGATTTTATTATAAATTTTAAAGCATCAGGGTATGCTGGGGGTAAAAAACCTTGTCTTATAGATATAGCGTTATATATTTTTATACCACCAATCCCATCACAATCAAGGCTTAAACCTGCAGGAATAAAACCGGATGTATTAGAAGGTGTACCTGTAGATTGATATATTCCATTATTTAACTCGTTTAAATAATTTGAAAATAATTGTTTTCCTAAAGTTATAAAATCAGGAAGGAGTTGATAATAATAATTATTATAATATTCTTTTCCTTTAATCTTACCCCCAAACGACTGAGCTAAATAATTTATATACTGGTCTGAAAATTTTTCTAATTTATTTGCTTCTGCAGCGCCATCTAAAATTTGTTGTCTTACAAAAGCTTGAACTGTTGCCGCATATTCATTCCAAGTTATTTGACCATAATCATCTCCAGTAATAGGACATTCAGTAAGATCTCTAATTCCTTCACCTTTGTATCCAAATTTATCTCCTATGGGTTGCTTTCTTTCTAACCATCCTAAAAAATCAACCGCAGCAGAAGCACCATCATGACCAGCATGAGTGTCTATTCTACCAGTCTCAAAGTGAGCTATTATCTCTCTTACTTGTTCTACAGTTAAAGGTGAGATATCATTATTTAAATTTAATTCACTTTGGTTAGGATCTATTGGTGGTGGGTCTTGAAACCCAATTTTAAACCTATCTTGTAAACCTCTATTCCATTTAGAAAAACCAGTACCATCATAATTTTTAGTATCTGTCCCTTCAGCTGTTGCCCCTATTGAAATCATAGATGCAATATTAGGACCTATTGTAGTATTAAATTTAAAATCTTTTACAAAATTAGAAGTTTGGGGTGTTGATTTACCATCTATTATTTGAGAAGGGTTATAGGCATATATTTCAAATCCTACATTATCCCTTTTTTCTCGTTTTACTCCCTGTATTGGGTTTTGATCTATTAAGGTGATTTTGTAATCATCTGTAATTATTACTTCAATTTTTTGTACCCCACCTAAAGCATTATTAATTCCAGTACATATAGTTTGTAAAAATTTAAATAAAGTAACATTACCTTCGTTATCAGTATTTTTTGCAAGTGTAGCGGTTATAAAATCATAATTTAAATATATGTTCATTATATTTCCATACTGAGCTCCATCATCTTCAAATGTAGCAAATGGTTTCATCTTCTTCATCCATTCCCAATAGGTTTTTATGCCTGTAAGTGTTTTTCCTTCTGGTCCATTCTTTTTATAATCATCAGGGGAGGTATAAGAAAATTTACTAGGGATTGCAGGTTTAATTAAACATATTTTAGGGTCAAAAGAAATTTGAAATGGGTAAACAGAACATTGTTGGGAATCACTAGTATCATATGTTAACATTTTTTTACCACTAATAGTAGGCATTGCTAAAAGATCTAACTTATTAAACAATTCACCTACAGTCAGGAAATAATTAAATCTTTGGGGTTTAACTCCTGTTTCTTTTGTTTCTTCTTTAAATTGGGCTTGGCTAAAATTTGGTGATGTATTTAATACATCCTCCGCAAAGGATATGATGGATTGATATTTGAGTAAATCATAAAGACCTAAATAATTAGATTTAGATGCTTCTGAATATCCCTTCCATTTATTAGGGTTTGTAATTGTGTCTACATAAAGATTATAGTTTAATGTGGAAGTAGAAGCATTATTAATTATTGCACTATCTTCTCCTAATTCGGCATCTGTACCTACATTACTAGCTTGTGCTTCTTTAAGTTTATTTTTTGTTTTTAAAGATGCGGGTAAATTTACTTTAAGAGATTCTATAACATCCCCTACAGTAATAAGCTTTAATTTTATATCATATGTCCCATCTGGATTAAAAGACCAATCAAAATTAGTTACTTTACCTAAAAATCCATCATAATTTCCATTTTTATTTTCTTTTAATATTGATATTTCTTTTAATACTTCATAAAAGGTTTTATTTTTCCAAGTAAACCATTTATCTTCAGCAATAGTAGTTCCTGTTGATTGTAATTGATTAGCATTATCTAAATATTTATCCCAACCAAATTCTAATAGCATAGAATATCCTAATCTAAGGTATAACATTTCAATTAGTTCAAATTGAAATTTATTATTTGCTTTTATAGTAACATGAGCTTCTCTAATAGATCCTCTATTTAAACATTTTACAGATGCATCTATTATTCCTGGGGGTGGTACTATACCAAATTCTGTTCCACCTAAACCATAAGAAAAGTTGTCGTTCCAAATATTATTTTTATTATTTAAAACTCCAGAACGTTGTTTAAGAGTACCACTACCCTCCCCTGTTGTTTCTATTGTTGAAATTGTATTAAATAAAACTGCTTTTTGAGCTAATTGAGTACCCATAAAAGGTTTAGGATCCGTTAAACCAATTGATTTAAGTTTATCTGGTCCCCATCCTTCTTTATAGAGTTTATATTGGGAATCTGTTAATTGTGGAAGTTCTTCTTTTGTTTTAGGGGGTTCGATAGATACCGAAGAACAAAGTTTTATCCAAGCATTTTGATTAGATAATACATTTAATTCAGTATTTGATCTTGTTTCTTCCCCTTGAAGTCGTTGTCTAACATTTATTTGCTTTTCGACATAAACATCAAACGGTTCTCCTATTATACTCATAACCTATTGTCTATTATTTAATTGTTTAAATTTTGCAAGAATACCTCCTAAATTTGCCGGTATTCTAACTTGAACCCCTAATGGTAAATAATATGAATTTTGTTTTATTGATTCATTAGCTATTGAAATAACCCACCATAAATTAGAATTACCATAATATTGTAAAGCTAATTGGTCATATCTATCTCCCTGTTCTGCATAAACATAGGTATCTTCAAATGATAAAGGGATTTCAGGATATTTGGTTGGACCATAATATTCTTTACCTTGTGTACCATTAGGTTTTCTATTTGCTACGTATTTTATATCAGTATACCTTGCCATATTTATATTTTAGGAGTATAATTATTTGCGCTATAATTATTGTTATATCCGTTATTTAATGCTATAAATCTTTCTTTACCATACTTGCTAACAAATCCATCTTTACCTTTATAATCATTCTTTTGTAACTGAGGTATAAAGTTATGTATGGGTTTAAAATTAAATCCTGTAACTGAAACTATCATTGGCATTTCTTTAACGGATTTATCTGTTTTAATTGTGTTTTCTCCTTCACCTACAGTTTCTACATTTGGAGCATCAGGTATTGCTATTTCCCAAGGTGATTCTGTTGGAACACCTAATTGCATTCCTTGTATAATACCTGGTTGTTCGTAACACCATCCACCTATGGTTAATGTAACTAAATTCCCTCGCATATACCCGGTATTTGAATAGTTTGGTGCAAGAGATGAAGCTAATAAATTTAACTTTTGATACATTGGTATTAATTCTTGCTTTGATTGGGCTGCTACAGTCCAACCTAATGCAATAGATCTATCAAATCCTTGGTATTTGTAAAATTTTTCACCTCTACCCATATATGTTTGCTCATCCCAAGCTGCGCTATAATTATCACTTAGATCATCAATTATTGCTCTAAAATGAATATAAGTTTTTAATGTAGGGTTATTATTATCTATTATACCAATTCTAAATTTAACAAAATCATTTTTAGTATCATCCTGTGTTATTTCTGATGATTGGTATAAAGGGTAAGCATTAATTTTATCTAAAGCATATTGATACCCACTGTTTGCGTTTATTGAGCTTACCTCATTTTTTTCAGCAAGTTTATTAGTGCCATCTCTAAAGCCAATTGAATAACTTTGTCTATTTCCTGATTTTCCAGGATTACCTAAATTAACTCTTTGTTCAAATTTATTTTCGTTACTATAAGGTAAAGAATTTGGTATTAAATTATTTCCCTCTGGAGCAACTGCCTTTCTAAAGTCTTTAATATTATTAGTATCATTAGTTTTAGAAAATGGTTGTTTTTGAGCTATTTCTTCTTGCGTCCAAACTTGTCTAGGAGTAGATTCATTTATTCCACTTTTAAATGCTTTATTAGTGTCTTTTGTAGCTAAAGAAAAACGATCATTATCCTTTTCATAAATACTAAAAGTTCTAGCAGTACCATTTGATAAAAATCCGGTTTTAGCAGTATCAATATCCCCCGAAAGAATAAAATTATTACCTAAATAAGCAGCACTAGCTCCTATTCTTAAAAATTGATCATTTATTAATAAATTTCTTAATCCTTCATCAGTATTTGATTCTACTACTGTTGGGCTATTATTAGTAGATCCTATAGTGTAAGAAGTTTTTCCTCTTCCAAAAGTAGATGCTGTAGATAATGAAGAAGGAGCATTGAAATTACTATTAAAACTAGATGAAAATTGACCAAAAGGAGAAAATTGAGTACTTGCCGTTCCTATTGACCAAGTAACTTTTGCTCCATCTCTTAAGGAAGATGGGTTGTTAATACCTGTTCGGTACTCACTTTGCATTTTAATATTAGTTTGTCCTACTCCTAATGTAGCACCCGGGCCTCCTGAATAGGTGTATAAATTTTGATCAGCTCCTGTATTAGTGTTTATTTTGCTTAATAGTGGTGCTAATCTACTTTTATTACCTTCATCTCCAGGAGTGGCAATAGTATTTAAATATGTAGGTAAACCCAAAACAGAATTTCCATCTGGGGATCCTATTGTAGTTTTAGTTAATGGGTTTAAACCTTGTTTATTTAAATGAATACCTAAAGCATTACCTACTGTTTGTCCTATTGTAGATAATGGAGTATAAATTCCTTGGTTTAAAGCAACATTATTTTTAATAAATGTTGATATTGCAGAACCTGTTCTTTGAAAAAAGTTACCTTCTGTATCTCTTTCAGCCTGAACAAATGGTTCATATCCTGCACTTGAATTAACATTTGTTAAGGATAAAATATTTTGTTTAGCTGTAAATAAAGTACCTATTAAATTAACAGGTCTTCGTCCGTTATTAGAAGCATCAATCCCTAACGGATCGTCAGCGTTTGTTGTGTTTATTTTTCTTCCTCTTCCAGGATAGAATAATTTAGATATTCTTGTAGCGTCATTAAGAACTATTCTAGGCAGTAAAGTTCCACCTCGTAAAAGAAAATCAGGTCCTCCTGTTCTACCAACATCTGATAAATCATCTGGAATTGCTCTTGTTACGAATGGTTGGCCGCTATTACCACCACCAACAGTATCCTTACCATATCTTAAAGATTTAAGATTGGTTCTTAAATCAACTATGCCCATATATTACTGTGGTAAGTTGTTCAAATACTTATCTCCTTCGACTACGTTTCTTTCAATTGTTGAAGGCATTGGTAATACTCCGTTTGCGGGTGTTACATTAGCTGCATTAGGATCTCCAATAGTAGAGTATTGCTTGTGTAATGTAGATGTTCCAAAATTTGGAGTACTTGGTGTTTGACCATTCAAGCTTTGGTTACTTGCTTGTCCTGATATTAATTTGTTTAATAATCCCATAATTGTTTGTTTTATTATAAATATTATATTAAGGTACTTGATACATAGTTCCTGGTTGTAATTGTGTTGCTATTTCTCTTAATAAATCATTTGTTTCTCTATTATCAACTTTAATTGCTGGGGCGTTACCTGATAAAGGTATAACTGCTTCTGGTCCTGCTTCACCTACAATAGCTCTAGTTGGTCCAGTTACTATACCTCCCTTAGCCATTTTTGTTTCGTCACTCATCATTTCACCCATTGTAGGTGCGCCCGCAAATTCTCCTATCATACTAATTCCAGGGCCTAAAAAATCTGTAGGTTTCATATTACTAAAAGCTGATTTTGTTCCAGAGAATGAAAAATCTCCTGAAAGCATGGAGAATACATCCCCTACAGCATTTCCTATTAATGTTATCATCCTAAATACTGGGGATAAGGCTTTCATTATAGGTCCTATTATTTTAAATACACTTATTAAAACATCAAAAACAGGCATTAAAGCTTCACCTACAACAACAAAAATTTCTTTTAATTTTTCCATTGTAGCACCCATTTTATCTCCCATTCCTACCTGCTTTTCTAAACCATCAGCCCCCTGTTCTTCAAGAATGTTCATTGCTTCTTGTTCACCCACTCTAGCTTTTAATGTTTCAAAATCTTTTGTTGCAGCAGCAGCTTTATCAGCCGTTAACCCTTTTAACTTATCTTCCATTAATAAGGTAGATGCTAATTCTTCTCTATTCATACCAACAGATTTAGCTAATGCCTCCTGTTGTATTCTGTTTAGCTTAGAAAATTCTGCGGAATCACCTATTTGTTTAGATATTTCTTTAGCTACTGTAGCTAAATCATTATTTAATGCTGCTTGTCTTGCTTTTTCTAAATTAATATCTTTACCTAATAATAATTCAGCTTGTAGTTCATTTTCAATTGAAGATTCAAAATCAAGTAAACTACCTGCGATAGCGTCTACTTTACTTAATTCCATACCTAAAGACTTAGCTGTTGAAACTGCATCCGCTATTAATCCTGGATTTTTACCAAATGATAATGTTGTTGCAGCTGATACTTTACCTATATCTTTAAGTAATTGTTGTTCATTAAGTAAAACACCATTTTGTAATGCTGATACTTTAGCTTGTGCTATAAATTGGCCTGTAATTTCATCTGTTGTTTTATTAGTACCTAACATAAGATTAGATATACCAACTAACTCTTCATTAGTAAACCCAGCCATTGTTCTAAGTTTAGTAAACTCAACAGCCATATCTTCACTTAACATAGCATTAGTACCTAATGAAGCATTTATAGCACTGAAGGTTTCTGATACTCCTTTAGATGTAACAAAAATAGAACCAGATGACATAGCAACACCAGTCATCTCTTGTTTTAAAAGAAGGGCATTGTCGTAAGACATACCAAAATTCTTAGCCATGTCCGAAACTATCTTATCTGATTGTTTTATTGCTTGGAATAATTCAATAAGTAAACCTACAGGTCCTAATGCTTTAGTAAGCATTTTACTTATAGCAGGACCTAATACTTTTAGTCCTGCTTTTAGAGGTGAAACCGCACCTTTTGCTGCTTTAGCCCCACCTAATAACTTAGTTGCTTTGTTAGCTGCGGAACTTCCCGCTAATGCTTTTCCTTTTGATGAAACTAGCATTTTTTCTAAACCTAATTCCTTAATCTTTTTAGCATTAAGACCATCTAATATTTTCCCATCTTTAGTTTTAAATGCTGCTGCCTTCTTTAAACCATCTAATTGTTGTTTTTGAAGAGGTTTAGTTGAACCAAATAAATCAAGATTAGATTTAGCTGTTTTTTGAGCAGCTTCACTTGCTTCTTTAAATGGGTCTGATAGTGCTGATAAACCTGGAATTTTCTTAGTTAGATCCTCCATAAAACCAAAGGTTTTAACCCCTACGTCACCTTTAATTTTTTTAGTAGTTTCACGAATTCGAGCCATTGTGGCTGCAAACTCATCTGCGGTTTTTAAATTATCTTTAAATTCCGCAAGTGTTTTTCCAGTTATTCTTCCACTTTCAACTGCTATTTTTAAACTTTCATATTCTAATTTTGCTTTCTTTTCTAAACCATCTAATTTTTTATCATCAATTAAAAGTCCTTGTTGGTTTTCATAAGAAATATCACGGGCTATTTTTTCTATATTTTTAAGAGATCTTTTAGCGTACCCTAACTCTGTATTTTGTTTTGATAATTCAGCTATACTATCACGAAATGATTTTGATATATAAGACAAACTATTATTTACCTCATCTAAATCAACTTTTAGTTTTTGTATTTCTCTTCTAGCTGCCCCTATTTCAGCTTGTTTGAATATGGGTGGAGTATCCATTCTCCCTAATCTTTTATAGAGAGCATCGATTTGATCGTTTAATTCCTTAAGTTGTTTTTTAGCGTCAGCCATAAGGGTATTTTATTATAAATATTGTTATTTATAACTTGTTTTACCCTTATATGCTTTAGATTCTTGAGCAAAGGCAGGGGTATTTATTTTACCATCAGCAGAAACTAAAGTTTTATTCCCTTTACCTCCATTTTTGGCATTTTCATATTCTTTTTTTTCCTCACTATAATAATTGTTGATTTCTGAAAATGTAAATTTTCTTAACCAAATGGGCATATTATATATAGTATAAAAATCGTACCCACCTTTACTGTGAAATATCATACTATGAATTGTTCTAAAAAGTGATATTCTGACTTCTTGGGCTATATTAGGCGTCAGGCCAAAAAAAGTTAAGTCCAATGGGGACTGTAACTACCTCCCCACCTTCGAGCACATATTCCATATTTACATCAGGTGATAAATCACTGACATATTGTCTGAATGCTCTGGCATCTCTTGCCAAGAAATAATTATCTACAAAATCTCTAATATCTTTTGTTTCTTCTTTACCATCTACAGAAAGTAATACATGCTTTAATCTAGTTGTAAGTTCTGGAGAGGTATTAGGGGATAGTTTCTTTAAACCTGATAATTCGCGTTCAATTTTCTTTTCATCGTGTCCATTTAATAGTTTAAATTCTAATATAGTACCTGTGTTTTCTAACTTATAGGTAAATTTATTAACCCCTTTTAAAAATAATTCTTCGTCTATAGGTTTATTTTCTAATTCAGTTAAATCAATAGTTTCAGATTTACCAGCAATTGTAACTTTATACTCTTTACCATATCCTAAAATACGAGCAGCTACAAATAGGGCATTTTTATCACCTACAAATAAATCTTCTGTTTTAATATCTTTATTTATTATTAAAGATTGTAATAATTTATCTAATACCGTTCCTTTTTGAATAAAAGATTGGTTAGTTAAAATATCTTCTTCCTTAGCGGTCATATATTTTATTTCTACTTTTCCACTAGATAAGGGATTGTCTTTTGGATATAATAATCCTTTAGATGGTAATTCTACTTCTTCGGTTGGGAATTTAAATTCGCTCATATACTTTATTTAATTAATAACGTTTATTATACATATACAATATAAAAAAAAGCTTGGCATAAGCCAAGCAATTTTTAAAAAAAGGAGGGGTAAATTCTTTTTTAGAAGTTTAGTATACAGTAATCTGGTTGTACTGTTAATTGTAATTCTACAGCAGCACTTTCGTTATCCCAACTATAATCACCGAAGTTAGCTTCTGTAATTAATGCACCTTTGATAATCCATTCAGATACGATATCACCTACAGGTCCTAATACGTTCATAGTTAAATCTTTCTTATAGAAATCACTATATCCGTCTCTACCTGTTACTGATTCGTGATGTAATCTAACCCATTCCATACATGCTTGAGCACCTGATGGTGTAATTGGATCAAATAACGTCATTTGAATTGTATTCCAAAGTGTTTTACCTTTAACGTATCTTGCAACGTTAATGTGGTTTAATTGAACTGTACCTTGAGTTAATGAAACAGCTCCCATACCTTTAATTTGGTATGAAGGAATCCCGTCAACATATAGGATAAACCTATTTTGTTGCTTTGGTTCAAATGCTGTATAAAATATTTCGTTCGGGTCTAATACTGCCATTGTTGTTTATTTTATTATAAATATTCTATTTTTTTGTTTTTATTCAGGAAATGTTGCTCCAGTTGGTAAAACGTTGAAATCTAGAATTACAAATTCCGCTGTTTTGGTTGGTTGTAGGTAAATTTGGCCTACTAGCTCATTTCTATCGATTACGTCTGGTGTATTATTGGAAGCATCCATTACTACTTTAAACGCGTATAATCCTTGTCTTTGTTGTACTGATTCTAAGTACGGGTTAACTTGTGCTAAGAAGTTGTTTCTTGTTGAATTTGTATTTTGTTCAAATACTAAGTTATCTGATACTTGTACTATATAAGATTTTAATGCTATTAATAATCTACGTACATTTACTCTATCTAAAGCACTTGCTCTTTTCTGTAAAGTTTTCTGTCCAAATACTACAACTCCACTTCCTGGGAATGTTGCTATTGGATTAACATTTGCTTCGTATAAAGTATCTCTGTTTCCAGATGTTAATTTTCTTTCTGCTCTAACTACACTTCCTAAAGCACCTCTAAGTAGACCTGCTGGTGCGAACCATGGGTCTGATGATGCATCTGTAAATGCGTATACTGCTGGAATATACGTTGAAGCTGGCGCCCAAACGGTTTGTCCAGTACCTGCGTCGACTGTTTGAAGCCATGGCCAATATGTTGCTGAGTATGAAGTATCGTAAGATGAAGCTTGTGTTGTAACTCCATTTATACTTGTATTATAAGGCACTAAATCAATTACTGAGATACAATCTGTTCTACTTTGTGCTAGTGCTACTAATGAATTAACTTGAGCAGCATGTATAGATCCTATTAATCCAGGAGCTGAAATTACATTAAATTGATAATCATCAGAGTTATTTAATAATTTTATTGATGCTGTATAATCGTTTGCTCCAATACCTTGAATGTTACCTGCATTTATATTTTCATTAAATAATGCTGTACCATTTTCAAAGTTATTACCTGTAGCGGCTGCAAATGAACCTGATCCTACTAATGGTAAACTTCCTGTAAATGCTGGTTTTATTGAACCATCATTATTAAAATATTGTGGTGTTGGTGTACCAACGCTATCTACATAAATATAAGCACTTCTTCTTGGGTAGTTACCATTTGTTTTTACATAGTAATCAGCACCATCTTGCTCTATAGAGTAATATGTGTCTCCAATTACTTTACCAATGTAATTAACCGCTGTTGGGTCCATTGATAAGTTATTGTAAGTTTCTAATATTGATTTTTGATTGGTAGTATCATTACCACGTCTAATTAACAATGAAAATTGTCCTGACCCTGTGTTTACTGATGCTACTTCCCATCTAAGGTTGTCTGATGTCCCGTTTGCTAAAGCTCCATTTGCGTTTAACGTACCGAAACTGTTCATTATTTCACCTTCAGAAATTGTTTTTAAAACAAATGATTGTTTTTGATATTGAGTAGCTGCTGAATCATCCCAAGCGTTAGCCATAATACCACTTTGATTTGGACCAGCAGCACTACCTGAAGTAAATGCTGATGAAAAAGATCCAGTGACTACTCTAGATACTAATAATGATTCACCACCTTGAGCAAAGTAATTTCTTGCTGCGATAGAATTTAGATATGTGTAAAATTGGGAACCGCTTTCTACCGCTCCTCCAAAAATAGCCTCATATTGGGAAAATGAAGATACCGCTGTTGGTATTTCTACTGGTCCTTTTACTGCAGGTCCGATAATTGCTGCACCAAAAGTTACAGGTCTTGCCCCAATAAACGACTGATCATTTTCTCTTGCTAATACACCCGGAGATATTAATGTTTCTGCCATTGTTATATATTATATTATGTTTTGTTTTATTATAAATATTAAAAACTATTTCAAAAAACTATTTTGATGGTATAAATTCTTCTTTTTCTAAATCTATATTACCATCACCATATTTTTCTTGTAAACTATCTGCAGTTTTTTGCTGACTTATTCTTAGTTTATTAAAAGTTTCTAAACATTCAATTTTTTTGCTTTTTAACAAATCTATTTGTAATTCAATTTGTCCTATTGCTCCAACTAATTCATTGGTTTGCTTTTGATATTCTGTTAACGTAGCAACTTCTTCTTTTGATAACTTTTTCATTAATTTATTAATTTGTTAATGTTTATTATAAATATATATAAGTAATTAGAAAAATACATTTATTGTAAATCTCTTATATTTCTTTTTCTATGATCGCTAGTTGGGTTTTGAATTGGTTGTCCCGCTGTTTCTATATTACTAACTGTTTCTGTATTAATTGTTATTTTAGCTTTAGAATTATATACTTTAGTAGCATTTAATTCTTTTTGAATTGTGTCTGGTAGTATATATCCTCTTAATCTTATATTAAAAGTACCTGTAACTAATCTATCTTTACCTTGTGTTAATTCAGTTGCTGTTGTAAATGTATCTATAAAAGCTCTAAATTGAAATCTTTCTGGCATACCCCAATAAGCATCAGATGCGTATTCACACGCTTCTATTACCTTATTTAATTGTTCCATGTAATATGTCTGGATAATACAGCTATATTCCATTGTGACATAATCGGGTTGTGCTACTACATGGTATTTTTCAACAGGTTTTCTGTTATTTAATGTAGCAAAATTACTATAAAAGTTTTTAGTACTATATTGTTTTGACCATTTACCATATAAATTTGGTTGGTTAGCATCTAGTTTGTTTGCTACTGTTCTATCTTTAGATAATGAATCTCTTTTAATTACAAGAATAGGTAACATAATTGCGCCTTTTTTATCCCTATAATACCCATCTCGTTGAAATGATTTCCACCTTTCTGGGGCACCATATATTACTGGTACTTCTCGACGTTGGCCATTTTGATAAACAAAAGGTTTTATTTGGTTTTTAAAATAATAGAATATAGCTTCATCAATATCTTTTAAACCAACAGAATATTGTTTTGTAGTATCATCTTTCATACTCATTTGAGATGATCGATTTTGTGCTATTCCTGTATCTTGATAGTTAGGGTTAACAGGCATAATAGCATCATTAGGATTTGTTTGAATCCCTCTATCTTCAAAACCTTCAAAAGCACTATGTTTGCCTTCACTTAAGGTTAATTGATATTTTGGTATTGGTTTTCTTGGTTTTGCCATTACATTCTTTCTATATTAGGAGAAATTGCTACTTTATCTGCTGGTATATAATATGTCGATACTAATATTGAAACATTATTACCAAATTTTTCTAATCCTGGATTCAATGGGTTTGGTGTTCCATCAGAATCATTATTAGGATATTCAGGATTTTTACCTCCCCAATACTGGTTAGCAATTGTACTTTGAACTCCATAGTACCCTTCTTCGAATAATATAATATCTCCTACTTGAGGAACCACGTCTTTTTCAACTAAATCATCTCTTAAGAAATAAAAGTTAATGCTTTGATCAAATTGTACACCTTCATTATTTAAGGAAAAATCTTGATCTCCTCTATCCATTAACACATTAAATAAAAAGGGACCATCATAATATTTTTCTTCAGCAGCTTCGCCGTAAATATTAACTTTAGTTTCTTCTAATTTAAACTGATAGATAGCACATTGTTGAGTAATTATATTACCCATTACTTCTCTATTAAAATTTCTCATCAAAGACCAATCTCTGACTCCTGTGTACATTGCCATATTATCCTATAAAAATAGTCCAAGGGACTTGTTGTAGTTCTTTCATTTTAGAATCAGCTTCATTAGCTCTTCTTTCTAATGACGCCATTCTAGAAGTTTCATCAAAATAAGTTCTTAACCTTTCAATTAATGCTGTTTTTTCTGCTGTTGCAGCAGCAATTAAATCAGATTGGTTAAGTGTTACATCTGCATTAGGGATAGGAATTGTACTATATTTACCTCTTACATAACCTAACATTTCTTTTGATAATGCTAGTGTATACTCAAATATCCATTGTCTACCAACTGAATTAATAAATTCATATGTTGGGTTTTCATATGGGGCATTAGATACATTTGTAACTCTATCAGGTGTTTGTTTTACTGATGTTGCTATTCTTTCATCTCTTAAAATATATTCAAACCATATTTGAGGTCCTGTTGACCCAGAAGGAATATTATTAAAATTTGGAATAGGGAATATTCTTAACTTATCTGCTCTGATTTCAAATGAATAATTATTCATTCTAATCATTTGATTCATTTCTATTTGTTGGATTACCTGTAAATCATAATTTAGAGGAGCCATTAAATATCCTAAACCATCTCCAAATCCACCTATACCTGCTACTCCCGCAGCTAACACACCACCAAATCCAAATCCATTATAAGGATCTAAATAACGTGAGGATGCTGGGTAAGGTTCTTGATAAAATACTCTTTTAACTTCAAGCCCATGTTGATATTCAGAACCAGTATAACCACTTTGAGTCATAAAAGTTTGAAATGAATAATCTTGTTGGCTTGCTGTTAAATGGAATGAACCTGAATAGTAAGGTACATTACCTCCACTACCTGCTTCTTCACCATATTGTTCAGTTAATCTAACTATTGGCTCAAAACTCGGTGTTATAAGCGCTTGGTTTAAGTTTGACCCAGTGGTTAACCCCTCGATTGATAATTGATTATCTCGTATTTTATACGCATATAACTCGTTACCATACGTCGTTACGGCTTCTTCAAAAGCAGTAAAAAACGATCCAGATTGTAATTCGATATCTACTAAAGGATAACCTAATCTTGCAGCACAAAATTTTGATACTTTAACTGCGTCAGTTCTAAATTGGGCATCACCATTATAAAACCCAAAAGGCACCGCTCCATCTGTCCATTGTGGACATCCATCGTAAATTGGTATATTCATGTTAAACGATTTTATTATAAATATGAAAAAAAAAGGCCGAACTAACGTTCGGCCTAATTTTATTTAATCTTGGTTAAGAAAATACTATATAGTATCTAAACCTGCGATATCGATAGTACCATAAAATTCTGGTCTTACCATTTTCTTAGCATAACGAGTCAATAGACCTTTACGTGGTGTGAAGGTATTTGGATCGTATACTAATGGAGTCATAATTAATGGAATGTATGGAGCAAATACTGCACCTGTTTCCAAGAATTGAGATCCTCTAAATCCTAACAACATTACGTTAGATTTCATATAAGGATTCTTGTAAACTTTATATCTTCCGTTTAATGAACCAACTTTCTGAACACCAAATGCATAAGTTGCTTTTGCAGCATCGCCATCAGTATCAGCAGCAAATCCTGGAATTGATTCTAGGATAGTACCTACAGACGGAGAACATACTAAAAAGTTTGCTCCACCTCTTAAAGTCTTCTGGTGAATGATGTTACTTAATTTTTGGATTTTAGTTCCTAATGTTTGGAACCACTGTCCTTGAGAGTTGTAAAAACCTAGGTTTTTCTGAGCACCTGCAGCACTAGTAATACTAATGTTGTTTTCAGCTGACCATACTTCGTTTCCAGCAGCAGCGCCACTGATCAACATATCTAAGATCTCTAAATCAATTTCTAGTGAAATGTACTCACTTAAGATAGAAGTTAATTCAGCTTCAGCATCTAATGCATGGTATGCATTTAAATCCTGTGCGAATTCTGGCGTCCATACTGCTTTCAATTTTCTAGTTTTAGCAACGATCGCAGATGATTTCATCTGTACATTGATTTCTGGAATTGAAATAGATGGAGAGTTCAAGCTGTTTGGCTCTGGGTTTCCATCTTCAAAATCACCTCTGTATCTATCAGTTGGTTGTAGTTGGTAAACAACACTTGCAGAAGCATTTGTTGCTGCTGAGAATGATTTACTTACAATAAAGTTAACTACTTGACCAGCTTCATCCCATTTAGTGTATTGAGATAATTGGTTACCAATAATTCCTTTTTCGTATGCCGTAGCATCAGATCCAGTAATAAATTGGAATGCGTTAACACCTTCTTTATCTAAAAAGTTTAGTCTATTAACTGGGTAGCTTACTTTATCAAATGTAGGGAATCCTGAACTTGAAGAGTAATCTGAATCATAATCCATATCCGCCCAGTTTGCTGTAGCAACTGCACTTGGTAATTCGATTGATTGTGTGTTATTAATTGAATATCCGAATCTTCCTGATCCGTAAAGTCCACCTTCGCTGTCGTTTCCGAAGTTGTTTCCACCTATACTGTTACCGTATAAAGAAGATCCTGATGCGAAAGGAGATTTGTCACTTCCGTATTGGAAGTCTAAGAAAAATACTAGTCCTGAAGGCAAGTTCATTGGTTGAACCGAAACAAATTCCTTTGCAGCGATTTGACCAAATACTTTTCTTACCAATGGTAAAGCAACTCCAGCCCACTGGCCACCGTTGTTTACTGATGTTTGGCTAGAAAATGTACCTGAAGAAGCAGCTCCTCCACCTGTTTGTGAAGACTCTACTACTAATTGTTTAGCTTGGTTTTCAAGGATAATACCCATGTTATTTTTGTGGGCACCACCTAAACCTTCTAAAAGACCTGTTTTTTCCCACTTGCTAGATAATCTAGCTGCGTCAGACTGCATAGTTGAATAGCTGTTTGCGCTTTCTAATAGTGAATTTAAGCTCATTTTAATTGTTTTTTAATGTTTGTTAATTTAATTTTTTACAATAACCCAGCAAGTTTTCTCATCCTGTTGTAAACATCGTTAGACTCAATAATAGGTTGAACATTAGCTTTTGGTTCTAAACCACTAGCTTTTGAAGCAGAACCTTTCTTAACTGATTCATTAATTGATGGAGTAGTTACACTTGATGTAATTCCTTCGTTTAATGTTTCAAAGATAGTTTTTGCTTGATCAACACTTTTAGCTTTGTCAAATGCTTTTAACACTTTAACTTTCTTGCTTTCATTTAAATTTTTAGCTTTAAAGATTTTGTTAGTGTAAAGTAATTTAGCATTGAGTAGGTTGACTTCGTTTAGTTCAGCTTTTAGCTCATTTACTGCAGCTAATGCTTCTTTTAATCTGTCTTCTTCAGCATCGATTTGAGGTTTGGATTCTTTTTCGAACTTACCGTCCTTTTTCTCCTTATCACCTTTTCTCATTACTGGATCAGACATTTCGTCTAATTCTGCTTTTGCTTCTTCTACTTCTTTACTGTTTTTCTTTGAAGCTTTCATGTCTTCGTCGATTTCTACGTCTACGTCTACGTCCTCAACATCTTCGATGTCAATTGAGTCTTCAACTTCAACTTCGTCTTCTACGAATTCATCGCCCGGTTCAATTTCTCCGTCAGCGACCATGTCTTTAATGACATCCTCGATAAATCCTTTAAGGTCGTCTTCTGACATATCTTCAAGGTCTATGTCCTCGTCGTCCATGTCTTCTTTTTCGTCCTCCATACCATCTTCGTAGCCTTCTTCTTCAGCGTCAGTTCTTTCATCTTCTTTGATGTCGTCTTTGTCGTCGTCCTTTTTTGCTTCGTCGATTTCTTTTGAATCTTCAAGTTCAGCTAATAGTTCGTCTAAGTTAACTTCGTCTTCTTTAACGACGTCGTCTTCTTTTTTCTTACCTTCAGCTGTTACTTCTTCAACTTCTTCTAATTCTTCTTTTACGTCATCTTCGTCTTTATCCATTTCCTGCAATTTAGCAGATAATTGATCTTTCAAAAATGGTGTAAAAGCTTCTTCTAGAGCAAGTTTGGCGTTTGCGATTGCTACTTCCTTAACGGATTTAGCGTCTGCAATGGCCTCTTTTAGCAAATCTCTGTTTGTTGCCATAATCCCAAAATTTAATTGTTTGTGAAATACGATTATTAAGAATCGTAATAGAAATATAATTTATTCACACCATATAAGAGATGGTGTATTGCGGTTATACGTATATGAAAATATCTTAAAATTAAACTATAGGACAAGAACCTTTAGAACAAAGGATTTCATGTACTATACTATTAACTTTAGTATAATCATATTCGAATGATTGTTTACCTTCTTGTAAAACACCCATAAATGAACCTGGGTTAGATGGTGTTGAAACGAAATCCCAACATAGTAATTCAAAGTCGTCTTGTACTTCCATTACACCACCTCTATCTTCTAATGAACCCATACCTCTAGATGATACTCCTACAGTAACACCATTTTTAATTAGTTCAGTTAGAATATTTCCGGATGGTGTAGGTAATATTTCTATCTTACCCATTACATTATCGCCATCCCAATTCCATTCAGTTATAATATGAGAAACATTTTGCAAATTTATAACTTGTGATTCTGGATGGTCTAGTTCTCCCATTGAGCGTCTTTCATCAATAAGAACTTGATATCTATCCATTTCTCTCTCCCATAATTCTTTAGAATAATAACGCCCATTACCGTTTTTAACTTCGGCAGATGCTAAAATCCCTTCAACAATTATATTACCATTTTCCTTACTAACATTTTCAGTTAGTTGAACAGGAGAAGATTTAAGGGTATGAGTTTCAATTAAGAGTTTTTTACTCATCATTTTTATTTGTTTACACTATACGCACCTGTTGATTGTCCTACTTTTTTAGGATCACGTTCACCTGCAGGTCCTTGTGTTGGGTTGTTTTTATCGTTCCAACTTTGAGCATCCATTTCATCTAAATCTTCAGACTCATCTACCATTTCTTGTCTTTTATAAGCTTTACCACAAGACTTTTCATACACTTTTTCCATTCCAGCTTTTTTCTTTTCTAAAAGCTTAATTTCTCTTTGCATTTCTTTCATTTTAGACTTATCAATTAATTCTTTAAGATTTTCATCTTCATTAATTGAATTTACTCTATCATTTTTTTCGTCAATGTGATTATGTAAAAATTCTAATTGAGCTTCCATTTTAACTATATCACTAGCTTTTCCTATTTCAGCTAACTTAGAATCAATTGATTCTTTTTTAGGTTTTTTCTTTTTATCAGCAGCTGCTTTTTTCATATCTTCTTTTTTATCACCATCTCCATCTATATCAGCAAAATCTGGTTTAGCACCTTCTGCGTATAATGAATCATGATATTGAGATCCTGCTTGACTAGCTTGAAATTCATCTTCAGCCATCATTTGTCTAATCATGTTTCCTGATTGTGCTGCTAGTGAATTTGGATTTCCTGTAGTAACTACACCACCTAATCCTTCTTTAATAAGTTTTTTATATAATGATTCTTTAATTGCTTTCATATCTGTTGATCCTTCTTTAAGTTTATCGCTGTAACCGCTTCCGCCGTATGTTTTGCCGGAATTTTCTTCTACTTTTTGTTCTGTATATCCTATACCTACTCCAAATTGACCTTCTTTAACGTAATGTAATTGGTCTTTAGCTAGATTTTTAATTACTTTTTCTTGAGCTTCTGCTAATGATAATTCAGGGTTTTCTTTAATTTCATAATAAACACCATTCATCATTTCTTGAGCGTTAACATTATTAATATTATCCTCTTTTGGAGAATAATCATAATTACGTTCTTCAACATTATCAACACCTTTAGCTACTTTTTTACCATCAGCCTTAACTGCTTCATCTTCTTTTTTAGTATTGATTTTTTCATCAATATCATTATCAATAATAGGTTTTAATGCTTTAGCTTTTTCTTCATTAACGAAAGCTTCATATTTACTTTCCCAAGCTTGTTTGTTTGGGTTAAAATCATCTGAAGTTAATTGAGCTAAAGGTTTTAGTGTAACTATACCGCCTAATTCTTCATTAATTAATCTTTTATGTTTTAAGATTGTTGTAGCATCTTTAAATGAAGTTATATTACTGATTAAATCAGGATATTGTTGTTTAGCTTCTTTTAAAAATAAATCTTTACGACCATCGCCGTTTAAGATTTTAGTATACTGCTCTTGTAATGTTTTCATATTATTATTTTTCTAATAGTGTTTCTATGTCGTTTAAAAAATCATTTATCAAATCTGTAGGTTTCACTACTGCAAATGTTGTTGGTTGATCTCTATATACTTTAACCGTTTCAATTTTTCCTTGACGTAATAATTTTTTAATATTATCCAACCTAGTTTCAATTTCATCAAAAGCATCAATACGTTTTTGTTGGTATTGTTCTACTTTTTCGTCTTGTTCTGTTATCTTATACTTATACATATTAAAAAAGTTTTTTAACTTCAAGTCCTGAACCTTTTTGTACGTAATTACCATTTTTATTTTTAGGAACTAATTTATACTTAAATTGTTTTACATAAGCATTATCTTTTACCCCATCTTCACTAGCCGCTGGGCCAGGTCCTAATGTAGCACCAGGGTCGTTTGATAATTCTTTAATTTCTTTTTGTTTCTTTTTTAATTTAAAAGCAAACGGTGTTTGATAAGCACCTGCACCTCCTGAAGTGGACATTTCTTCTATATCTTCTTCAAAAATAGCTTTTTTATAGTCTTCTGGGTAGTTATTTCTAACGTGGGTCCGAATTGTATTTCTTAGCTGTTTTGCTTGTTCATATATGTCTAAAAACTTTTTATCATCTTTAGCTTTTTGATATACACCTTTAGCAGTATTAGCTAATTCCATAGAATCTTCAACTAATTTAGTTAAATTAGGAACATAATCTATAGACCAGGATATAGCACCTGTATTAGGATCTTTATCTGTAACTACAGATTTAACCCCATTATCTACTTTTACATCGCCTACTTCTATTTCTTTAAGCTTTAATTTGTATTTGGCCATTTGCTGTTTTTATTTCATTTACTAAATCGTAATATTGTAACAAATCAACTAAATTATTACTGTTTACTTTATCAGTTTTATTTAATTCAGTTAAAAATTTAGATATTTCTGTTATTTTAACTTGTGTAGCTTTATCTTTTATGTTTTTAGATTCGGAATTTAATGAATCTTTTAACTCTGTAATTTTTTGGTTATAGAATTTTCTTAGTCCTGGGGTTGAATCAACTGAATTTATAAATTCTTTTAATACTTGTTTTTGATCCTTTGTAAGATTATTATGCTTATCATTAAACCTTTCTAACATTATTTTCTGTGTAAGAATTCTAGTGTCTTTATCATAAGTAGCATACTCCTCCATTACTAAATCTTTTTGAGTAGTTGAAACTTTATCGTTAGTTAAAAATTCAATTAACGTAATTTTGTTTTCTACTAATTGTTTAGTATCTACATCTTTATCATTGCTTACACCTTCTATTAAGGTATACAATGCTGCTAGCTCCTTATAATCTTTGATTTTAGCACCAAAAAACGTGTTTAAATCATAATGATTTTTTATTTCATTAATTAAGTTATATTTTTGACGTTTTAGTCCTGACTTGTTAAACTTAATGGAATTATCAAGTGCGGTATTAACAAACATAGTTGCTCTAGATTCGTTAACCACTTTAGATTTTAGTATCGATTCATACAATTTATATTCTCTTCCTAATTCAGATTTAACAAAATATTTTTTTAACAAACCAATAGCGGGTGAATCATCACCTTTTAAAGTGTCTGCAGTAATTTGTCTAACCAGTAATTCGAAAAGAATACCTGTATTCTTATACTTTGAATGTTTTATTTTCATCAAAAATATATTTATTTATAAATATTAGCCTTTTAGTTGAGATTCATCAAGTAAGTTACTATCATCTTGATCTTGTTCGAATACTAACTGTTTTTTGTTCATTTTTCGGAACATTTCTTTATTTTTTAAGAAAGTTACTTGAGCACTTTCAGATTCTCTAACACTAGGTCTTCCATCTCCATCATTTTTATCTGTATCCTTCATACGTTTTACACCTAATGGATCTTTACCAAAATTGTTAGATTGTTTACCTCTATTTGTAATTGAATCTACTGGGCGACCTAATTTAGGATCATCTTTTCCATACCCATCTGGTACATTTCCTGGGTCTGATTGTGTTCTACCTAACCCATATAGTGAAGCTAAATCATGAGGTGTACCATAGGATTTACCTGTTGAAATAGGATCATTACCTTCTGCTTTAATTTGTTCTAATCTAAATTTACGTTTAGCATCTTCTCTAGCTAAATCTCTATATTCATCATATTGGTCTTCACTAAAGTGATATATGTTATGATAAATCCAATCAGATGGAACTAAACCTTGTTCTAACATTGTACCCGCTAATTCAGCTTTAGATTTAAGTAATTCAATCCTTTCTTGATCATATATAATAGATGGAGTTGTCATTGATAATTCAAAATTAGTCAATGTTTCATCAGTATACCCTTGTGTGTATAAATGGACAAGTGCAATTTTATTTAACTCTGAAAGTAGTATTCTTTGTATTCTATCAATAGTACGAGCAAATCTAATATCCTCTGCTGCTAATGTAGCTTTACCTTCTATATTTTCATCGTATCCTAAGAATGCTTTAGGTATTTTTAGTGCTGCGAATAATTTTTCTCTTAAATATTCTACATCGGCAATACCATCATATTGTAATCCAGGTGTTGTTTCGATTTTAGTTGAACTATCATTACCTCTAACTGGAATATAAAAATCTTCTAACATATTTTGCATGTTATATTTTTGATTATATTCACCTGTTTTTTCATCCATAAGTGGAGTACGTTTCATGTTTGAAATAGTTTTTTGCATAAATGCTTCTACTTCATTTGGTGGAATCGCTCCAACGTTTACATAAAATACTCTTTTTTCAGGTGCACGAGCAATTCTATGAATCAACATCGCGTCTTCCATTAATGTGTATTGTTTAAATAACTTCCTTGCTGGTTCAATATAAGCTCTACCATAAGGTAAATAATTAACATCACCTGCCATTCTAAAATGAGCCATTTCATAATTGTCGTATATAATACCACCTTTATCATCTGGTCCTTGATCTAATGATTGTCCAGGTACATTATAATAACCATAAGAACTACCTGCAAACCCATCAGGATTCCATTTAAATTTTACTTCAGCAGGATTGTTAGGATTTGAACCCTCTATTCTTTCAATATGATATGCTGAGTAAGGAATTACGTTATAAACACCAAATTTTTCTGCAATGTCTAATTTTAAGAAAAAATCACCATACTTACACATTTGACGCACCCACATCCAACTATTAAATTCTATATTTAATACATCATAAAATAAGTTATACAATATTTTTTGTATGTCCTCATTTGAACTTCTAATTTGAAGTACTTCTCCCATATCATTTTTCAATGTACACTCGTCAGCTACAATATCTAAAGCAGAAGCAATAATTGCATCCTGATCCATTACATCATACTCTGAGTATAATTGTGTTCTTAAATATTGGTAATTTAAATTAAATTGAGCCCCATATAAAGAGGTAGGCATAGTAGAATAAACTCTATTAAACCTATCTATTAATGAATTCGTTTCATATTCACCTGTAGACTGAATATGTCCTGAATCTATGGTTTTTATTTGATTACCTCCTACATTTCTGATTACTACATCTGTAGAAAATAATCTCCTTAACCTCGAAAATACGCCTTTATCTGCCATATTAATATATAATTATTGTTATAAATATTACTATAATAACCAACTGATATCTTCTTTTCCATCAGGTGTGTCTATTTGGTAAGGATTTTTTACTTTTCCATATCCTCCGCCATAACTTCCCTGATAAGGAGTTCTGTTGACTGTCATATTATTTAATGATTGTTTTGTTAAATCTATTCCTCTTTGCCTAAATTTTAAAGCTGTATCTCTAACGTACATAGCCATGCTAAAAGCCATTACTAAATCATCATTGTAACCTGATTGTGCTTCTGGTCTTCCATTACGCCAAATGAATGTCTTCATTTCTTCTATTAATCTTTTTGATTGTATTGTTACCCCTTTATCCCCTATGTACTCTTGAAACTTACCTATCACCATAGGTCGTGTTCTAGAAGACATTGTAAAACCAGCTACCATTTTTGAATGGTCTTGGTATTTGTCAAAATACGAATTTACATTAGATTGCTCACTTTTTTGTGAATAGTATAAATTAGCATAACCTCTATCAATAACAACTTGTATAGTTGCCCATCCAATATTAGCATTTTCTATTACTAACATTGCTTCATTATATTCAGTAGCTAATCCAACTAATAAATGTCCATATTCTTTTGTACCTAATTGTCCTTTATATTCAGCAACTTGTACGTTTGTTTCGGTATCTATAACATGACATGCAGAATAATCTTTTCCATCTCCTCTAGATACATCAGCTACTACCATATAATTTCTACTATAATCTGCAGATTCCCAAACCCATAAATTTTGATCTGTACCTCTTTTTTCCATAGGATCTTTTACATATGTTTTTTCGTAAAAGTCTATTAATTCAGGGTAAAATACAATATCACCAGATGTACTAAAATCACAATCACATTCTTGTGCTGCCATTCTAGGATCTCCTAATAGTTCATCTTGTTGTTTTCTCCAAGTATCATCTCTCTCAGGATGTACATACCAAGGTAGTTTAATAGGTAAAAATTGATTTTCAGCAGCTTCTGCTCTTGTCCAGGTTTGGTGAAACCAATTACCTGTACCATATGGTGTACTTAATGCTATACACCCACCACCAGTTGCTAGTGTTTGTTGTGCTGAAGCCCATATTTCTCCAATATTATCAATAAAAGCTGCTTCATCAATTAGTAGTAAAGATACTGCTTCTGATCTACCTGCATCACTTGATGCTGATGTAGCTTTAATTTGAGATCCGTTTGCTAATCGAAGGTTTAATTTATTATTTTCATCAGCTTTTATTTTAAGCCATGAAGGTAAATTTTCATACATAAATTTAACCTTCGTAACCATGTTTTTTGCTGTCTCTTGTTTTGTTGCAATACAAAGTATATTTTTATCTTTATGAAAAGTCATTAACCATAAAGAATAACCTGCAGATAATGTTGATATACCTAATTGCCTGGATTTTAAGATAATCGAATATGGATTATCGCGCATTAGCTTGAGTACTTTCTCTTGAAATGGGAACAGATTAAATTGTATGCGTCCACGTTGTGGATGCTGTATATAACAATATTTACGCATAAAATGCACGGGATCCTTGGCACATTTTAAATATTCTTGTCTTATTACTTTTTTTAAATCCGCCATATTTATTTTACTAATACTAAAACACCTACTATAGCTATTATCCCTGCTCCAGACATTAATTTTGTTTTAACTTTTTGTTTTTTTAAATCCAGTTGTAATTTAGCAGATAATTCTCTTGATAAAGAGATTTGATCAGATTGAGTATTTAACATACTCTCGAAATTTGTAACTCTTTCATTTAAACTAAATATAACACTATCTTTAATAAAAACTTTACTCTCTAATAAATTTAACTTATTAGATAATAATTTTATTTCTGATTTAGCACCATCACCTGTTATTAGATCCTTAATTACTAGACGTACTATCGGTTTTTTTAATTGAATCTTCGTAGTGTCTATAACGCTCTGTGAAAAACCTTGTAAGCTCATCATCATTAAAAGAATCAACGGAATTAACTTTTTCATTTACTTTATATTTTAATGTGATAATTTTTTTATCTTGTTTATCTATTTCTGTATCTAATTTGACAATTTGTTGGTTTAAAGTATCAATTTTAAATACTAAATTATCATTTATACTGTGTAAAGAATCAACCTTTGATTCTAATGCTGTAATTTTTGAACTAAAATCTTCAACATATTCTTCATCTCCTATTAATACAAAATAAATTAATGCACTACCTAAAAGTAGAATTAAACCATAACTAATAAATCTTTCTCTAGATAACATCTTTTTCTAATTTAGCTACTAAAGACTCTAATTCTTTTTTCTTAGCAGTTTTAGCTTTTAAATCATCTTTAATTTTTTCTTTTTCAACATCATCAGCAGCTGAATATTTTCTAGCTAGAGATTTCATTTCAGTTTCTAATGCTTTTTTAGCCTTAACTGCTATGTCTAACTTTTTATGTTTTCCTCTAGCTTTGTTAGCTTGTGCTACAGCATCTTTATCATCTATATCATCATCCTCTTCTAAACTATCTAATTCTTTTTTAAGTAATTGAACTGCTGCTGTAGTATCTTCTACTTCGTCTTTAGATGGGAGTTGTTCAGATATTTCTTCTTCTGCTTTTGCTACTTTTTCTAATTTGGCTTTTGCTATTTTTAAATCTGATAGTTGTGTTATACTTTCATTTTCTTCAGCAGAAATATCATTCCATGTTTTTAGAATAAATTGTGCAAATCCTTTAGCATTAGTTATTTTGGCGTTTGCTTTTGTTTTAGTTATAGTTGGTAGTTCGATATCTACTGAGGGGCTTTCAGATAAAGTTTCTATAATATTTTCCTTTATAAACTTATTTAAGTCAGATCTTTTCATTATATTGTAGTTTTTATTATAAATATGTTAAAGGCCTGTTATATTCAATATTTGTTGAATTCGTTCCTCTGTAGACCCTGATATTTTTTCTACTATATTACATTTATGACCATATCTTTTGATAAGAGTTGTAATAGTAAAATCAATTAAATCTCTATAGTGTTCATCTGTTTCACGTACTCCATTATCTTCTATTTCTATTCCATGAGGAGAAATGTAAAAAATATAATCATATTCTCTAATAAATTCATTAGCATAAGTTTCAAATGATTCTTTATCCTGATGAGGTATTGATTTTGCATTCATTGTAAATGCCATAACATCAAATACTGTTCTATCTGTAATAATATTATCATGCATTAATTCACCACAACGTTCAGCTAAAAATACTGTTTGTCCCTTTAATGTAGAATCAGTATTCAAAGGAATGCCTAATGACATTAAATGTTGACTACGCTCTGTTGCAAATTTATAATCCTTGAATTGTTTTAATTCCTTTAAAGCGTTAACAAGTGTAGTTTTCCCAACACTCATTGTACCACATAACCCTATTTTCATATTAATTTCTATGTTGTGCTCCTTTAGGAGTTGGTTGTTTATACCAAGGTAAACCAGTTTGGTTTCTTATGGCTTCTTTATGATCTTCCTCAGAATATGGGATTCCATAAAGATAATATTCTCTTTTTTTCTCGTTGCCTTCAGGTATTAGAGCTGGTCCTTCCCAGTTATGTAATTTACCATCCCAAAGATAAGCAATAGTTCCATCAGCTTTTTTTAGTTTCTGGCTTTTAGGCCATTTGTTGTCTTTATTTTTCATACTCCAATATACGTAATTTATTTTAATTTTCCTAATATACTTTCAGCAACATATGTCCCTTGTGCACCACTTACCGTTATACCTCTAGCTGATAAAGCATCGCCTACGAAATGTACGTTAGGATACTTGGTGAGTGCTAAATTGGTATAATCGACAAGTGGCTCAGGTGATAGATATTTTACTTCAGGTACATAAATACCCCAATCGTCTTTTAGTGTTGGGAACACTTTCTTCATGTCATTGATAAAATCATATACATAAGGGAAATAAGGTTGCATTGCTTTTGAAATTTCATGTAATCTATCTACTTGAATAGCCGATACATTTTCGCCTTCTGATGTTGTTGATGGTTTACGTGTTGGACTATAGTATAATCCTGTACCATCAATTTGTAATTTTTTAACTACGTCTCTAGCCCATTCAAATGGTTTGGATATACCTTGTACTTCCATTAGTATGCCAAAATTAGTCATATTATTTCTAAATGCTTCATCTTTTTTAGCATGTCCATTATATGAATGGTCTCCGTATGTTTCTTCTACAGCTACATAAGCGGCATTATTATTAGTGCAAAAGGAACGAAGTGAAACTCCTTTGTCCTCAAATTTTCTATACAATTTAAAATCATAACTTATATCAATTAATTTTTGAAAATGTTTTTGTGGTGCTTCAAATCGAACACCTATTTGAACTGGTTTTGGTTCAGTAGGTAAATCATATTTTTCTGCTAATTTTTTACCAAAGTCAATACCTGATTTACCTACACCAAATATAAGTTTATCATATCTTTGAGTCCAATCACCATTACCATTTATTTCTGTATAGGAAATAAAATTTTCTTCAAAATTAATATCTGTAACTTTAGTTTCCCAAATAAACTCAACACCACCATCAACTAAAAAGTCATACCAATTTTTACCTATTTCATGTAAATAATCAGTACCAACATGCCATACTGGGAATAAACGTAAACCAAAATAGGGTTTGATAAAATCTGGCTCTGCTATAGGGTTTGAACATTGTACTTCTTCTGGTTTAGGGTGGAAACGTTTAAAATTATTAATCACCTGGTCAAATAATTCCATTGCTTTTTCTTCCCCACAATATTTAGATAATTGACCACCAATTGAAGTATGGTAAGTTAATTTACCATCAGACCAACCTCCTGCTCCTAGAAAACCTGTCATTACCTCTTCATATGGTCTTAAATATGGATCTTTACCCATATCAATTATGGTAATTTTACCATCAAAACCATTATCAATTAGCTTAGTAGCAGCATTTACATTTGCTACACCTGCTCCAATCATTACTACGTTTTTACTCATATTGTCATTTATTTTTAACACATTAATATACGAACTAGAAATGGCGTCTCCTAGGGAGACGCCACAGATGTCTGTTTTTTTTTAATCTCGACTGGCTATGAATCAGTCTATATGTTTTTTATTTTAGCAGTTACAGCATGTACAGTCACATGATACTCCACATTCGCATGTTTTACAATTACATTTCATGTTAATTAAGTTAATATTTTTAATTTTTATTTTTAAATCGGTTGTACCTTTTAATACACGGTGTATTTTACCTTTAGTTATAAATATATGATCCCCCTTTACTAATGCCAAGGGTAATCGGTTATCTAATTGAACTTTCCATCCTTCACCTTCTAATACTTCAATCATTCTATCTTCTCGATCAGAATGCCATACTAAACTTAATGGATCAACATCTTTAGAAAATGTTCTTATATTATCCTGGTTTAAATATGGATTTATTTTGTTTTCCCCCATGATTTACCTTTTCCTTTATCTTTACATTTTGATGGAGTAGGTCTACATGATGGGTATTTAGATCTTTTTTCGCCTTTTGCTCTCCCACAAGCTTTGTACTTCATTTTTCCAGTTTTTGAGTCTTTTCTTCCTGTATTACAGTCAACCCATCCACCTTGTTTACCTGAGGGACCTGAACGTTTAAACCATTTACGTAATGATTCATCTTCAGTTAATTGATCAACAACCGCTTCTTTAACACCTTTCCAAATATCGCCTTTACGACATCTAACTACAGCACCTGATTTATATGCTGAAGGTTTATCAAATTTTCTATCTGCTATTTTAAGACATCTGTCTCGTTTTTTCTTTTTTTCAGTAAGAACTTCATCTAAAGTTTCCATATAACGAATATAGTAAGGTGCATTTACATATGATTTTTCTCCAGTACCTGGGGCTCTCATAGCATCTGTTTCCTTTTGAGGGTAGGAAAGATGCTCAGGGTCGAATTGTGTAGGTTCGAGAACATCTGCTTTTGTTTTTCTTACTTTTAATTCATTCATCCTACCAAAAAGTATTTTGGTTAGCACCTAAACCTAGTTGACTTGCATATCTAGGTAAATTACATGACCAATATCCTGCTTTTGTTCTATCTTTTTTATCTTTACAGTTGTGACGTGCTGCAAATGCGTTACGTGCTTCTTTGTTTTTGATTTTAGCTCTTAAACCACCAGATCCAAAAGTTACTTTTTTAACTTTATCTCCATCTTTAACGTAAACATAATATGCTTTAGATCCTCCACGTTTTGGTTTACCTAATGCTACTTTTTTACCTTTAAATTCTGCCTCTTCGATTTCCTCTTCATTTAACATAGGTAAATCTAAAGGTATAAGTTCGTTTTCATATAAATCGAATTCACCCATATGTGTTTTCATTAATGCCTTATCTTCTTCACATAAATCAAGTACCTCACGTGAGTATAATTTTCTTGCTTCTTTAATCATAGATAAATGAGCATCAGAACCAATTCTGAATACATTTTCCATTAATGGAATATTTTTATCTATATGATATTGTAAATTTTCAGATATTAAAGATTTAGAGATTAAACCCTCAGTTAAGAGTGGTCCTCTAATTTTTGTTTCACAAGTATTACATCCGCAGTTACACATATTATTTTTTTAATCTTAGTCTAGGAGACATATCACTATAAGCACTTACTTCTAATTTACCATCTCCTATATTATTAATTACTTCCTTCGAACTAAACGTATCAAAGTTACCTGATTTTTTATCTAAAAATAAAAATCCTTCAATATTTTCTGCTTCTGTATAAGCTGTGGCTAATATTTTAGCCATTTGGATTTCAAATATACCCCCATCAAATTTATTATTATTAATTGCTTTGTTTAAAGCTGGAGTAATATCAACTCTTTCAGAATAGATACTAGTAAAATATGGAATAAAATCTTTAAGAAACTTAGAAGATTCATCTGAAGGTAATGAATTTATTAAATTTTCTAATCTATAAGGAACTCTAATTCTACCTTCACTATACTTTTTCCAATAAGTTTCATTATATTTTTTTAACCATTTATAAAAATTATTACTAAAAGTATCACTTCGTGAAAATACAGATAATTGGGCTCCTGAAGATTTTATTTCAATTTCTTTACCACCAGCTATAATTACTCCTGTTTCATCTGAAGCTTTAACTTGAACATCTCCTTTTTTTCCTTTATAAGTATCTTTTAATAAAGTAACTAAAAATAATTCTCCAGGTCCTACTCCTTTACCCCCAGCTTGGTAGTCTCTTTTTAATAAATCAAAAAGGAATTTTTCATCAAATCCATATTTTTTCATTATTTGGATTAAATTACCATCAGATGGTAAATTAGAATAATTAATCATTTTAGGTAAATATTCATAAAATATTTTATATTGATTACTCCTATCAATAAAAGCTTTTACTAGAATTTCTTCTATATCATCATAATTTTTCTTATCTAAATAATGATTTACTTTATCTATATATTCTAAATTTTTTATAAATAAGGCAATTTTATCTTTTGATTTGCTATCTGTTACGGTTTTTAATAAGTCTTGTAAATCATCTTTTTTATCTTCAATTTCACCAGCTTCTTGTTCTGGGTCTAAAATTATATCTACTTTAAGATCATCGACAGATTTAATTTCTTCTTCTTCCTTTATTTTATACTTATAACCTTCAACTATCTCATTTAATAAGGCTACATCTTTAGGAATATCCATATCAGGATAACCTTTATCAAATTTCCAACAATTTTCCCTTATGATTTTTTCTAATATATCCATTTTATGCTTCTACGTCAACGTTAACATCTACTTCGTCTTCTACTTCTGTATCATCTGTGCTTGTGTCTCCTTCGATTTCTGCTCCTGCTTCAGGTCCATGTTGTAATATACGACTAATAGCTTGACAAGCATACTCTTCTTCATCGAGGTTTAATAAATAATATTTTTTACCTTCTATTTGTGCAATCCAACTTCTAACACCATATGTTAATATAAATGATTGCCCGTTTAATAATACAATTCTAAATGATGAAGGTCTTGGAGATACCCACATTATGTCTTCTAAGAAAGAATCAAATTCGTGTGTTAATAAACTAACAATAACATCCTTTAATTCAGGAAATTTAGTTAATTCATCATAAGCTAAAGCGGCATCATCCGCTTTACTTTTTTCTCCGACTACTTGTAATGCCAGAGCTCTAATTTTTTCTCTAAGTTCAGCTTTAGTCATTATTTTTTCTGTTTAGATAAAAATGACGCTAATGCCATCTTTTTTATTTTGTCTAAAGATTTACCTTTAAATTGTTTAGCATTGGAATCTTTAAAATCATCTATATGATCTTCTACTGATGAGGATTTAGTTAATTTTTCATTAACTCCATCAAGTGCTTTTTTATCTTTTAAGGATTGAACCCACATATCAGCATACTCTTCATAACTAACCTCTAAATCTATTCCTTTTTGCTTTCTTGCTTCACCACGATAGTAATCATCTAATTCTTTTGCTACTAGAAATATTGTGTCATAATTGGCCTTATTAAACTTAGGAATATTAAGTTCTGGGTAATTTTTATTCCATATTTTATTTAAATCCCTTTCTCTATTTTTATAAGCGTACCAATATTCACCATTATCTCCAGGTGATCCTGATTCATCCCATGTAAATCCTGTAGCTGTAGGAACACCTAATTGTTTTCTCATTACATTATAGGACATATACTCATAATCTTCATCCTTAAAGTATTTAATTATATCAGCTGGTGATTTATCTTTAATACCTTTTGCTAATTTATCACTTATCGTAACTCCATGTTCTTCATCTAGGAATATAAGTATAGCTTTATCTCTATCACTATATGATTCTATATCTTCTACATCTAAAAAAACTTCAGGTGTAACCCTTGAAAGGTATTTTTTTATGAATTTTGGAGATATATCTTCTTTTAAAGATTTTTTAGTTAATTTTTCTTTAATTATACGTTTAATCCTTTCATCCATGTTACCAACTCCTGATACTGGTCCTCTATCTTTATAATAATCAGATTGTCTTTTAGCTTCTACATCTCTTGCATCTTTGATTGCTTTAATAGCATCTCTTAACACGTTAGATGATAATAAAGATGCTTTTCCTGAAGCATGTTCCATCCCTATATCGTAACTAGAATCTTGATACTCTGGGAATCGATATTGTTGTACAAAATCTCCTATTGGTCCTGAACCATATCCTTGAATTGCTTCAACATTGTTACCTCTTATTACTATATAACTTTTATCTGGTCTTCTAGCACCTGGTTTAGATAGTGGGTGTATTATAGTTTGTCTTGGGCTCTCATCATCAACATACATTATATCTTTTAATCTTTCGATTTCATCTTCAAATGTTTCTTCTTTTAAAGTGGTTGGGTTAAGAGCTACTAATTTATCTGCATACTCATCTCTACCGCTTCTTCTTAAATAATCTATATATCTTTGATCTTCTTCTTTAGGTCCATCATCTTGCTTTCCCTTACCATAGTTATCTGCAAGCCAGTTTAATGTTTTTTCTTCTGACCAATTCCAATTGCTCATTATATAATCAATTAATTCTTGACCTTTAATTTCTTTTTCGTTATCCGTTCCTTCTTCTAAACTCTCTTGTAATTTTGAAAAGTAATTTTTAGCTAATTGTTTATATTCTTCTTTTTCATCTGCATCTAAATATCTAAATGCTTTTTGGTAATTAAATTTTAAATCATCAAAATAATTTTTAGCACCTTTAGATTCAGTAACTACTGATTCGTTCATATCATAGTCATTGATTTGTTTCATGACTCTGTATAATTTAGCTTCTAATTTTTCTAATTCATTACCATATCTATCAGCTACTTCACCACCTTCTGGTTCAGCTTCCTGTTCCATGTCTCTATATAATTGTGAAATTCTATCTTCTAAATCTTTTTTATCAGCTCTTAAATCTAATACATCATCAAAAGAAACTCTTTCGTCTACTTTACCTTTAGATAAATCTTTTGTTTTATCTTGTAATATATTAGATTTAATTATAAATTTAATGACTCTTTGTAATGGAATTACATCCATATCTTTACCATCAACAAATTTTTGTAGAATATCAATATCACCTTGATCTAAACCATGGCCTTCTTCTAAACTATAATGTAATGGGGCTGTTTCACCTTGTTCAACACTATCTTCTTTTGATGTTGCTGATACTTCAGAACCATAATCAGCACCTCCTGAGTAGGATTTATTAGCATCAATATCGTCTGTGTTAGACCTAGGAGAGGAGTCTACCCCTTCTAGTGTTCTTATAATAAGTTCTTTAATTTTTTCTTTATTCATGCCTTCGACTTTAGTTTTAGCTTTTTTAGTAGCTATTCCATACATAACTTTTTCCGCATCCTTACCATATCGTTTAACTAGGTTCCTTTTGTTTTTCAACAAATTTTGAAGGACAACTTCGCGATGGTCTAGTTCTCTTTCCGTAAGTTTGCGCTCGTTAAGCATGTATTAATCAGAATTTCTTCCAACTACATATTCTCTAGTGAAAAATGTAATTGTATTTCCAATTTGATCTGCTAATTTATCGTTTCCTAAAGCGTCTGCTGCATCCATTGCTGCTTTTAAAGAATCTTGTACTATTTCTTCCTCTGGAGATAAACCTACTTGAACTTTTGCTTTAACAGCTGGTCTTTCGATTTCAATATCATCACCTTCAGCATCAACATTTACTTCGTCTTCAAAATCAACATCAACGTCAACATCTTCTTCTTCAGTAACTGTTTCACCTAATGTAGATAAAATATCTTCTCTAATTTTTGCTTTAAGTTCAGATACTTTCATTTTAGAAGGCATTTCTTCTTTTACAGAATCAATATCATCTTCATCATACATTGGCTTACTATCTCCTTCGTTAACTTTTTGTTTTTCTGCGTTGATTTTTTGGAATAAATCACCAATATATTTTGCTAATACATCTGTAGTTCCTACTTCTTCTTCTGTTGCCTCTCCTTTGATAATAGCATCTCTAATAAAGTCTACTAATTCCTCTACTTTTTGAGGAACTCCTATTTTTTTCATAACAGCTTCCTCTGTTTTTTGATAAGCTTCTGTTTGGGTTTCTGCTTCATCCATTTTAGAATCAGTTGAATCAGGTCTGTTACCTAAAGCTTTTTCCATTCCTCTAGACATATCTCTACGACCTTTCATAGATACTTTTTTATCTTTTTCAGCACCATCTTTAGCACCTATAGCTTCGTCATCTCTGTCGTTGTACCCTTGTGCTTCTTTAACATCTTTAGGTTCGTCAGCTTTAAGTTTAGCTAATTTTTTCTTGTCAGCTTTTTTATCTTTATTAAGCTTGTCAATGTGGATTTCGTTATCTCTGATAGCGCCTTCCATACGTTTTTGTTCTTCCTTATTACCCTTTTTCGAGTCTTCTTTTTTTTCGTTAATAAGATCATGATCCGCGTGGATTCTGTTCTCAGCTAGGTATTTTTTAAAATCAAAGTTGTCCATTATGTATATTTTTATTTATAAATATTAATTTTTTCTGTTAGAATTACCCCCTCGTGAAGTACTGGTGCCTCTACTTACATTAACCGATGGTTTTGTAGTAGAAGATGAATTATTCACAGGTGGTCTCGTATAAATACGAGGAGGAGTGTTATTATTACTATTATTATTAGGTCTAACGTAAATTCTAGGTTTACTATTATTGTTTATGTTAGGATTATTAGGGTTATTATAAACTCTAATGTTCTTATTATTTACTCTTTTACGTATTTTATTAACTATTAAATCAATATTTTCTTCTTTAACATTAACTCTAGGGTTATTTCTATTAACAACAATTCTGTTTTCTATATTGTTATTAGTTCTATTAACTATATTATTAGAACCTCTTCTACCTGAATGGTAAGCTACATTATTACCTCTACTTCTATTCCATATTGCATTATATCCTTGATTATGCCATGGTCCGTTATACCAATTATTATACCCATTCCACCAAGAATTATTCCAACCATAATGATTATAACCCCATCTATCATATCTAAATGGTGACCACATATGAGATTGGAAAAATGGATAACCCCAAACCCAATCATTCCACATCATATCTCTATTCCAAGAATAGCTATAACTCCAATATGGGCTATAACGATTAAATCTGTTGCCTAATAATCTATTATTCCAATCAAATGATCTAGGTTGACTTAAAGCATACTGAGCAAAGTCATATCTAAATTTAAAGTCAGTTCTTAATTTCCAACGTAATTGTGAAACTGTTAAAGTATCAACTTGTACGTCAGCTGGTACTATTAAAACGGTATCATAAATGGGGTCATGATTTAAGGTACTTAAATGAAATGAAGCACATCCTGTAAATAATAATCCTAAAAATAATAATTTTAAATATTTCATATATTGGTTTTTTTTAACTTACATCCATGTAATCATCCCATTCAGCATCAATCTCCATATCTTTTAATTGTTTAACTATACTATCTAGTTTTTCATCATCACCCATTGATAATTTTCTTGGTAATTCACCCTCAATACCTAAATATTTAAGAATAGCATTTGCATCTTCTTTTCCTACTTTATCTATACGTTTACCTTCAGCATCATCTACTTTAACTGAGTATAATAATCCACCTTGTTCAGTATAAATTATTGTTATTTTACCAATGCGATCATTTAACCCTTCAGCCAAATATCTTTTTTGGTTCCATGCATAGTGATCAAAATTGTCTTTCATAATTTTATTTTTTTAGTGATTCTAAATAATCAATAACTTCTTTCATATTTTCATCTACTTGGTCATGGTCTATTTTTCCTTTCCAAGTTTCAACATCACCCGCCTCTGATACATATTGAGTGTTTGATTCACTAACTTTTTCTTTCATCCAAACTTTAAAATCTTTAATTCTATTATCAATTTCATTGTTTTTAATTCCTTGTTGGTATGCCTCCAATGTACCATCTCTCTTCATTTTATCTTCTTTCTTAATAACACACATAAAACAAGTTTGGTGAATATTGTAATAAGTTTTATCATTACGATTTTTCATTACTTTTTTACATTTAGGACAAAATAAAGGCATGGTATGCACCTTTTTAGCTTTATCTAACTTAGTAATATTTTGTTTAATGCCATTTTTAATTGTCCAAGTACGACCATCTTTTTCCCACGTTTCACCTTCTTTATATTCTTTATGAGGTGTTGTAAATCCTACACTTGTACCATTTTTTTCTCCATATTTTCCTTGAATGAGGTTTCTCATTCTTTCAACATCCTTCTTTTCAAATTCTCTATTTAACCCTTGAACTTTCCCACTCATAAACCTAATTGTTTTAAATCATTAATTACTTGATCAGCTGATTGGTATAATATAGCTGTACCTCCTGAATTATTCCATGTATCAATAGTACTTGCTTTATCATCTATTAAAATATCATATTTAGTTAATTGTGGTTTAACTGTATGTTTTTGTTTTGCTGATCTATATGTTACTTTTGGTTTTGATGAGTATAATGTACCAACCTTATCTTTAACCCACAAGCTTTTTCCAATAACACTTTGCTTTTTTATTGAAGGTGCAGTTAACATTTCAAATGGATGTTGTTCTACATATCTAACTAATTTTTGAGCACCAGGCATTAACTCAATACCTCTCCAAAATGCTACTTTATGTTTTTCATCTATTAAATCCCAAAAAGCATTTAAACCATTTTTATCAACATAAGATTGAGGTAACATCCCAGATAATTCTTCAAACCTTTTATCAAAGTCAGCTACTACCCCATCCATATCAAGGTAAATATAATATTCACCTTCTTCTTGTTCTTCTAAACCCATAGCTAATTCTCTAGCATAAGCATTTATACCAAACGGGTCTTTTTTCTTGTCCTCTTTTAATTTATATAAATCTTTATCAACAACAAAAATACTTTTAGGTGTAAAAGAATCACCTACATATAAGGTTTCTTTTTCGCTTTCTTTAGAATATTCCATATCTTTTGAAAGTTCCCCCATATAATCAGGATGTATAATAAAATTAGGATTGTCTAAAGATACTTTTACATATCCTCCTATTCTATTATCAGATTTTTTATGGTCTACATACCCTGAATAATGTCCAAATCCTTTTGCTACTTCTTCGTCTGTTGAAAAACTTAAAAACCCTTTTTTTCCTCTTGAAGTTATTTTTAGATCAGAAGGGACTTCATATTCAGTTACTCCATTAGATTTAGATTTTACTTTTAGTTTTTTAATAAAATCTTTATCAAAAGTAGTACCTCTATATCCAAATTCATTTCCACCAACTTTAGGATCTAATTGTTTAGGATATTTATTTTTAATTTTAAATAAATTTTTTAATAAACTTACATCTATATCTGAGTAGTCTTCTATATAGTTTTTTAGTTGATTAGTTAAGTTTGAATCATCTAAATTTTCATTTATAGGTTCATTATCATGTCCACATTTATGACACACAAATAAATCATTACCACCACTTACAATATCCCAACTCCAATCACAGTTGTCACATTCGATTTTATCACCTACAATGGCTTCATTTAATATACTATCCGTCCAATTTCTAAATGTCATTGTACCCCTTAGATTAGCTTCTTTTTCTAACTTAGTTAAATGTTCATCACTTGTTGTGTCTGTACCTGCTACATCACCTAATCTATCTTCTAAATTTTGAATATGATGGATCATTTCATGTGCATATGAACGTACTATATCTTTAGGATGTCTACCTTCAGTATATAAAACAATATGTTGTCTATTTGGGTCATAATATGCTGTTCTACCAAAGAAATCTTTTGAATTTTCTGAATCTCCATCTATAAACTCAAGTGATGGTAAAGGTTCAATATTCATACCTTTACTAATCATATGTTGAGTTAATCGATCTATTTTATCTTGAATATCAATATCTTCTTTATATGAAGCATTTTCATTTAATTTTTTATACCCCGAACCATATGGAGCTGCTTTACCATCTTCAGGGTCATTTTCTTTCACAACATCACTTAATATATTAAATATTTCCTCTACTTCTTCATTTTTTAATTCTTTTGGAAGTAATGGTCTTAATTTTTCTGTTGATATTTTAGCTGCGTTTCTAGCTGCAGTACCGGATGCCCCACCTTGTGTAACAATAGTACGTAATTCTAAATTATCATATTTATCTAATGCTTTTGTTCGTTTTGCTATATCACTAAAATCATCTTCGTTACCTTCTCTAGCACCTATTACAAATAATACTTTTTCATCTGGGTGTTCTTTAGCATAATTGTATACCGCTTGAATTGGTGGTTTAGGACTTAATTTTACTTCTACTTTGATAGGTAGATATTGTTTATAAATGTCCCATATAATAAGTGATTCTTCAGGTGAAACACCATCTCTTTCTTTACCACCTATTAAGATAATAAATTCATCAATATTTGGGTTTTCCTTTAATGCTTGATCTACTACTTTAAAATGACCTGCTGTAGGAGGTTTAAAACCACCCCCGTATACAGCTACAGTCTTTTTTTCTTCTTCAAGTAAGGGTCTTATTAATTCATCAACTAAACTCATTATGATAAAAATTGTTTTAATTTTGCTTGTGCTTCTTCTTTAGATACTGAATTATTAATTATCAATTGAACTTGTTCATCTGATAATAATTCTTTTAATTTATCATTTAATGCTGCTTTTGATTTATCTGATCTTGCTTGTGCTTTAGCATCTTTAGGTTTTGTACCTTGTGGTTTAAAAGGATCTAAATATTTTTTTACTATATCAGCTATATCAGTTAATTTTTCATCTTCTAATGTATTAGCAATAGAAACAAAGTTATTATCAAACATTGCTTCATATGCTTTATAATTATCAGTAACTGAGGCCCATGTTCTCATTACTATAGCAGGTGCTAAACTTCTATCTTTACCACCTGATTTATCAAATCTATCTTGGTTTTGTCTAAGTGAACGTTCTAAATCAGTATAGACATAAAGCATAAATACTTCATACCCTGCTTCTTCTAATTCTTTTTTTAAGTTAGCAGTTTGTTTAATTGATGCTGCTGTTCCATCTAATATAAATGATTCCTTAGCTTCTATAGTATCTGCTACTTTACCTTTAAATTCTTTATTAGCTGCCGCCATTGCGATTGCTGCTTTACTCCTATCTTCAGGTCCAGCGTTTTTTAAATCCAATGATACATTGGCTTTCTTTAATAATTCAATATAAGCGTTATCTACATTAAGTACCTTGATACCATCAAGATTTAAACCGCTTAAAACAGACCCTTTACCAGCACCAGGAGCACCAGATAAAATTATTGCTTTAGGATTTTCGATTTGTTCTTTAATCAAATTATATAGTGAAATCATTTCAAATAGTTTATTATAAATATTGGGTTATTATATCATATTCATATGCTTCAGGAATTCAAGTTCTTCCTTAGTAACTTCCATTACGTTTTTTTGCATAATTTCTTGAGCACGATTGTATTCTTGCTCTTCCCAATAAATCTGTTCTTGAGTCATAACCTTTATATTTGCCGTAAATATACGAAAAAAGAATGGGGAAGCCTAGCTTCCCCACATTTATTTTTAATTGTTTTTATTTATCCGTCTATAAAAGCTGTTATATTAGATGTTGAAGTATAATCTAAGTTTAATTGAACATTTATATTATCTCCTACGTTATAAATTTCACCACCATTTTCATTAATTGCAGTTCCTGCTAGTGTTAAAGTGTCACCTGTTAAATTAACTTTAGTTACTGCAACGGATCCACCTGTTGAACCTACTCCTAATGCGTCATTTGCAAATGTAAATATATCACCTACTTTATATCCTGAACCTGCTGTTGTAACATTAAGTTCTACTAATTGTTGTCCACCATCAATAACTGCTGTGAAAACAACTCCTGTTCCTGCTACTGAATCTGTTGTATAAGCTGCTGCAAGATAATCACCTGTGATTGCTGCTGTTGGTTGAACTACTGTTCCACCACTTACTAAATCAGCTCCCACAGAAATTACATCAACATCAACACCACCTGCATTCGCTGGATGTGAGTGAGAAAATACTAAAGATGTTGCTGATGAACTAGGTGGAGTATAATCATATCGTACTAAAGGTGCTGATCCTCCACCTTGTTGTCCGTTTATAACATTAATAAATGGAATACCACCTACTACTTGTACTGGTTCAAAAAAGTCTACCTTTAATGTTGAAGTATTATTATAGTCTACAGGAAATTGAGAATTAAAAAATACTTCTTTTACTTTATTACCTGCAATATTACCACCTTGGTGTAGTTGGTTAGTTAAAGAATTTAATGACATTGATTGTAAATATCTTTGCTGTGCTAAAAAATCTTCAAATTGTAATTGTTCCGTTAAATATTTTTTCTTTTGTTCTGCTGGTGCCAGAGATTTAACATCTTCTCTTATTAAGAAAGATTGCCAATTTCCTGGGTCGGCTGCGTTTGCATATAAAGCCATAGTTTTATTTATTAGGTTGTTTTATTATACATATTAAAAAGAAAATTACTATATATCCCTTTTAGATGTAGTTTGAAATGTTGACGTATAAGGTGTTGGTTTTGGGTTTTCAATATCGAACAAAGCTTTAACATGAGTAAATATTTCTATATTTTGTTCTTGTGTACGGGGTGATTCATATATCTCCCAATTTTTACCTTTTATTTTTTTCCCACTTTTATCTGGTCCACGTGATTTTGATTTTAACCATAATACTGCTACTCGATCAATATCTTTACCATAACATTCTTCATAACATTGAGCATAAATTGCCCCTTGTAAATCGTAAGTTGTTTGTAAATGGTTAGATGTTTTAAAATCTATAATCCAACGTTCCATTTTACCATCTATCTCAATCTCACATACTAAATCACAGGTACCTGCTACTTCAATTTTGTCTGAAAATAAATGTACTTCTGCTTCTATTAATGTTGGTTTATAAGTTTCCCAAAAGTCTACAAAACGTAAAAACATTTGCCATACATGAGCAGGTATTTTAGGGTTACCATCTTTGTATAAAAATGTAATTTCTTTACCATTTAACCAATCTTCAATCATTTCATGAACTAACGTTCCCTCTTCTGCTGCTTTCTTAACAATCCATTCAGCACTATAACCTACTTTTTTAAGCCAGTCTTCAAAATACTTACCTTTTGGATAAGAACTTAAAACATGCGTTACTGAAGGATAATATTTACCATTTCGTCTATAATACCTTGAATCAGGCATTGTAACTTGTTGGTAATCATCCGAAATTTCTAATAATCTTTTATAAGATTTTTTTATCATAATGATAGTTTTTGCTCCATTAAATCATAGTAGGTAAGTGGAACTGTTTTTTGAATAAGTTTTGTGAAATTTTCGAAACCCATCTCACTCGGGTCCTTATCTTGTAAATCTACAAGATAGACTTCTTTACCTTCCGCTAATAACTTTTCGCAAAATCGTAAAGCTTGTTTTATTGCATCCCTATCTAATGCAATATAAATTTTATCTACTAATGAAGTTACTATTTTCTTCATTAGATTAGTCTGTATGTTTTTTCCTAATAATGGTATTGCGTTACGTTTTATAGCAATAGCATCAAATGGCCCTTCACATAAAATAATTGGTATATTCCAATTAATTAAGTGCTCATTTGGTATTACATCTCTACTTGCTGATGGGTTTCTATATTTAACATATGGATCTTTTTCAAATGAACGAGCAGTAAAATAATTTAATTTAACGTCTGCATCATATGTTGGTATTACTACCATATTTTTATATAAACCTGATTTGCAATAGCCCATATTATACTTGAGTATATCGTGTTTACTCACGTGTCTATTTTTTAAGTACGCGAGCGCGTGTCTTGCCATTATATCGCTGTTATCAACGTTATTTAGGCTAATAAATTCATCTGGTAGTGTGATGGTATCTGCAACTTTAACTACATAATTATCATCTACATTTTTAGATAATGATTTTGCCTCGTTAATTTGATCTTGGGTAGCACCTGCTATTCTTAATAATAAACTAATTGATTTACCTTTTTTACCACATACCCAACAATGCCAAGGATTGTGTCCTTGTTTATTTTCAGTAAAATTTACCTCTAATTTAGGTTTGTGGTGATTACAACTAGGGCATTTATAAGCCATGTTACCACGGGCAGTTTGCTTACCAGTACCAAGTACGGAATTTACCAATGTAACTAATAACTGATTTACCATAACGATGTAATATACGTTAGTGTTTTATAATCTCCACGGGGTCTTCATATTCTTTAATTTCAGCAAAATCTTTGGTATAAAATTTACCTAAGATATTATCATTAAAGAATTCATCTGGTTTTTCTAACACTTGGTATAACATCTGATATTTGACTTCAAAGTAGGTAAGCAATTTTTTACTTGGGACACATTTAATAATTGTACGTTCCCAATCTTTTGTTTTGCTTTCTTTAAGTAATTCAATTATTTCTTTTTGTGATCCGTAATATGAATTCCAATCAGATTCTTTAACAGCTAGTTTATAAGACGGTTTACGTCCTATTACTGTGCCTAAAGCTTCTAACTCTTTTTTTCCAAGTTTTACTTTTCTAGTAAAAAATAGTATTTTTTTACCTATGTAAGTTTTGCCAGAAGGTTTATGTAATACCTTGTAAACAAATCCATAAGTGTTTGGGGGGAATTTCGTTACGTCATCAATCGTTTCACCATTATAGGTCCAACTCATAATTATTTTGCTTTAATTAAACATTATTGCAACATGCCAATACATATTAACTTAATTATTAATATAATATTTTGTATGTTTGCTCGCGTCTTTAGTTTCTATTGTAAACTCAATATTTTGTATGGGATTTATAGTATTCCCAAAACTTATGTTATTATGTTCAATTATTTCTTTGTATTTACGGGGTATGTGAGGGATTTCACCTAATTTTTTCCAAGTTTGTATAGATTCATCTCTTTTAGATATATGCCATGCATGATATGCTTTTTGAAAGTATAACATATACCCACCTGGGTACCCAACATCATATTTTAAAGGTTCAGATTTTACGTATTGTAATCCTAAACAAGCATACAAATATGCTGAATGATGTTCATTATTTTTACTATACCATTCACTTAAAAATAAATAAGCTTCGGGTCTAGTAGGTAAATGGGATATTGCTAATTCTAATTGAGATTTTTCCCATTTTTTTCTTCTGCCTATTTTATTTACTTGTTTCCAAGTTTTTAATAAACAACAATATGAAAGTTCCTTATCAAATTTGTTTGACAACTCTGCTGCTCTTAAAAAATAAGATAATGCGGCAGCACCTTGTCCTTGTTTTTCATATTCTTCCCCTAACTTAGCATTTATATCATAGTCTAAGGGGTTTTGGATATATTCGTGTAAATATTTTTGTAAATTATTCATATACATCCCATTTTAATTTATCTAATAATTTAATAGGCATTTTTAAAGCATATGCTGCGTTGTCTTGATACCCATAACTAATAATAAAATTATCATCTTTAATTATTAAACCACAAGCAAACTCAATCATAGCATCCATAAACTTAAATTGTTCAGATACTTTTTTTACCTTCCAATCTTTATCCCATATAACAAACCTATGGTAGTAATGAGCATCCTTTTTCTTATTTTGATGCCAGAAAAAATGTGTTTCATGTGTTACACATATTCTATCCCCGTTATCTCCAAAGGGTATTACTTGAGAACTACCTCTTAATCCTAAAGGTAAATTTAATTTATCGTTATTTTTAATAACTACTTCACTATCAATTATATTAATTATACCCTTAGCTACTTTTTGTTTACTTCTATTATTAGGATTTACTTTAATTATTTCTAATGGATTACACCATCTTACATAATGAAAAGGCATATCTAAAATAGGCATCCAATTTTTTTCTAAATGTGTATGTGGTTCTACTTCAACTCGTTCTCTGGTGCTTTCAATTACTTTATTTGAAGCAACATCCAGCTTACATAATTCCATTCGGCCTTCACCATTGCTTTTTACATCTCTTCTTACACCACAATAATATAATTGCCCCTCCCATCGTACTAACCTAACATCTTCTAAACCAATAAATTCCCATATAGGTTCAATATCATTTTTAGATGTGTCTATTTCAGTTGATGACAATATTTCTAAAGTATCAGGATCTAATTTACAAAAATAGTTATAAGTCCTTAATTTAATATCATCTTCAGGGTTTAAATAAGATAAAACTCCCCATTTACATTGAAAATTTTGTTCAAATTCATCATGATATAATATATAATGTACGTTTCTAATATTAGCTAATAATTCACCATTATCATCTAAAAAAATAGATACATTACATAGACCCATTCCACGTCCTTCCTTTTCAGGAAGGATTAAAGGTGTAATAGTTCCACCATTATTTATAACTAATTTAGCTAAGTTATTTATCATATTATTTGTAGTGATTTCCCCCTAACCATAGTACAAATGACTTTCTTGTACCTTTAGTTACAGGTGCTACTCTATGCATCATAAATGAAGGGAAAATAAACACACAACCCGCTTTTCTTGGTGCTTGATCAAAAGGACCTTTCATACTTCCCCCTTTAAATACTTCCATATCACCACCCTCATATTCGTCGGGTTCTGATAATTGAACTGTTATTGATATTTTTCTTTTAGATAATAATCCAGGGCCAATATCAGCGTGCCAATCGTAATGCCCTTGTTCAGTAGCATAATATTCGGTGTATTGTATTTGTTCTGGGATTTGATGTAAGTCAAAATTCCATAATGCGAAATTTGCTTGTGTAGCATAATCAGCTAAGGTTTCATATAACCACCACCAGTCATTATTTTGAGGTATCCATTTAACGGAGGATGATCTAACTTTTTTATCAGTACCTCCTGCAGTTGATGCATTAACAAAAGGTAAGGTTGATACATCCTTTTCAATTTTTTCTAATTGTTCTTTTGTAAAACCTTCTTTAAAAAAGTAATATTGCTGTAAATCAACTTCTTGTTGATCAAAATTAAAGCTATGAAACATATTATTTATTTAGTTCGTTAGTTATTTTTTCAACGTCGAATATACGACTAGAATCTTGATATGGCAAGTTTTCTATTGGTTCTAGAAAATTATATCCAAAATATTGATTTGATGGGGTATAAAATTCAGGTTTATTTGATATAACGTTATTATGGAAATCATACCCAAATACCTTTGGTTTAGTTACTACCCAACATACTGTTGTTTTTTTTCTTAAAGCAGCAGCTAAATGTTGTGTAAAAGTATCTATTGATAATATCTTTTCTGCTAATGTTAATAATACTGCTACTTTTCTTATATTACCTGTTTCTTCTATAACGTTATCATATTTTAATTTTTGATCTTTTGATCTAATATGGTATATAGTATATTTATCTTTATTTTGATTTATTATTTCTTGAACATCTTCTGGGGGTAAATCACGTGCCCAATTATACCCGAATTCAACAATATATCCTCCATTAGGATGTATTACCATTATAGGTTTATCTGTATTATAAGATTTTTTATATTGTTCTATTTCTGTTGAATCTAAATAAAATTCAGGTAATTCATTATTGTAATCTAAATCATATAAATCAGACCAAGTTTTTAATAAATGGTTTTTATTTAAAAGGAAATCGCTTTCTGCATATGGTTCCCTCATTAATATTTTAACATCTCTATTGCCACTAATATGTAACCCATTTATAGCAGGTTTTTGATCTGGGGTGTAGATATGTTTAATATGAGGATTGTTTTTAAATACCGATGGATGTGTGGTAACAACCAGAATATTACTTTCTGGGTATTTTTGTTTTAGTTTTTTAATTATAACGGTAGACATTATTATTTTGCCTATACCTCCATATGTTTCAAATATTATATTCATGCTTGTATATTAAAATTAATTACTGCTCTAGGTACTCTACCATAAAACGGTTCAACTGAGTGTATTATATCGTGGGGCCAAATTAATAACATTCCTTTTTTAGGTCTTATAAAATGTTTACTATCTTGAACATGAAATGTTAACGTACCATGGTCTGTTAATGGTTCTCCATCATGTAAATAATAACCCCCTGAATACATTTTAGTTTTTTCTTTTCTATTATGAGTATCATGTGCTCTACCTGCACTTGGTTCATAATATTGAGCCCAACTTTCAGTTATTTCTCCATTTTTACCTGTAAATTTTTTAAAACCCGATTTTATTCTTTTAATAATTAAATCAACATCAGGTGATCCAGAATTAGTTTTAGGATTTAATTTGTAAGCGTCTAAAAAATTATTTGGAGAGGATTGACCTATTAATTTTTGTTCTGAGCTTAGTATTCTTTTCCCTAAAAAATATACGTTTTCAGTAATAGGAC
>JACKZZ010000004.1_pt1 | contig 98517 bp, 90 predicted proteins | sample 8027871 | NCBI WGS metagenome assembly JACKZZ01 (sample SAMN15724774, study PRJNA655200) | protist metagenome | isolation source: fluorescence activated cell sorting (FACS) single amplified genomes of... | place: USA: West Boothbay Harbor, Gulf of Maine | collected 2000-07-19
GTTCGCACGCCAAATATGGAACAAACAAAAACGGTTGAAAAAGTGCTGAATGCCGGAGAGTCATTTTCTGCAAACGTAGATTACTTTGGTGTAGGTGGAACGAATCAGGCTTATTTAGAGGTTTCAAACTTTCCACCTCTCGATCTCGGTAGACGTTTAGATTATTTGATTAAGTATCCACACGGCTGTATTGAGCAAACAACATCCTCTGTTTTTCCACAATTGTTCTTGGATGAATTAACGGATGTGGATGCCTCTAAAAAGATGGCGATTCAACAGAATATCAACAACGCGATCGATCGAATAAAATTATTCCAAACAACAGGTGGAGGTTTTGCTTATTGGCCAGGTGGCGGTTATAGCAGTGAATGGGGAACTAATTATGCAGGCCACTTTTTGCTTGAAGCCGAAAAGAAAGGGTATTCCATACCGAAAACTATGAAAAATGGCTGGTTAAAATTTCAGAAAAAACAGGCGAAATCATGGAATAAAGCGAATCAAAATGTAGATGGTCCACAATACAATGATTTAACACAGGCTTACCGTCTATACACATTGGCTTTAGCAGGTAAACCAGAGTTAGGATTGATGAATAGATTGAGAGAAAGAGGGGACTTGTCTATACCGGCAAAATGGCGTCTGGCGGCAGCCTATAAATTAGCTGGTCAACGGGAAGCAGCTTTTGGTTTGGTGAAAAATGTCAGTCGTACTGTTCCTGAATATGTTGAGTTGTCTTATACGTTCGGTTCAAACGCGAGAGATGAGGCCATGATTTTAGAGACCTTGGTTTTATTAAACATGAAAACAGCTGGTGCCGAAATGGCAAGAAAAATAGCGAACCGATTGAATGAAGATCGTTGGATGAACACCCAAGCGACAGCTTATTCTTTATTGGCGGTCAGTCGCTTTTTAGGAAAAAATAAAGCTGAAGAAAATCTCAAGTTTAATTTCGAGGTGAATGGTCAGCGAGGTAAGCGAGATACCGAAGTCAACTTAGTTAATTTCGATTTAGGAGAGGATGGCAGATCCGTTAAAGTCGAAAATGGAGGCAAAGGAGTCTTGTATGTGCGGTTGATAACGAAAGGGGTGCCTCTTGGTGGAAATGAAGAAGCAACTGCTCGTAATATCCAAATGGCTGTTCGTTATTTTGATATGAAAAATCGCCTCATCAGTGTTGATGAATTAGAACAGGGTCAAGATTTTTATGCGGAGATAAAAGTCAGTAATCCAGGAACCAGAGGTAATTTACGCGAATTGGCGTTGAGTCATATCGTTCCGTCTGGATGGGAGATTCATAATAATCGCATGGATGAGTTTAATTCGAATGAGTCAGCCTATTTCACTTATCAGGATATTCGTGATGATCGTTTGTATACATACTTCGATTTGAACAAAAACCAGACCAAGACCTTTAAAGTGCAATTGCATTCGAGTTACCTCGGTAAGTTTTATCTACCGGGAATAGTGGTAGAGGCCATGTATGACCATTCAATTTATGCCCGCTCAAAAGGACAATGGGTTGAAGTAAAACAGGAAGACAAAGTAGATAGTTAGATTATACTGAAGGTTACCATCTTTTAGGACAATTAAGATTGGATGGTAACCTTTATTTGCCTTTTTCGTATATTTACAGCAAATTGTAGGAGATGAAAACGAAATATGTGTTAGCTTTTTTTGCACTAGTTACTTTAGGTGTAACAGCATGCAACAAGAATAACGGTTGTTCTCGTTCAGAGAAAGCAGTTGTCCGTGACTTTTCAGATTCAGATGCATGTGGTCTTGTGTTCGAATTAGAGGATGATGGTACTTATCTAGAAGCGACTAATTTAAGCGATTTTCAAAAGTTTGAAGATGGAGACTTAGTCTTCATTTCGCATAAAGAATCAGCTGGTGCAAGCACTTGTGGTTTAGGTGAAATTGTTTATATCAGATGCGTTGTGCCGCGTGAGTTCTAAAAACCTTTGTTTTTTTAGCAACACTTTACCTTTCAATTGCGTTATACAATTGTGATGCACATTGTATATACAACGATCCTATTTTTTACGTTATTACTTTTTGGCTGTGACCGTAAAGAATTTAAATCCTATAAAGGTCAGTATGAATGTCAACTAGCTATCCGTAAGTGGGTAGATGGAGGATTGAATGAATACACAATCACTCCAGGTTATTTAATCGAAGTCTATAAAGAGAAAAAAGAAGTCTACATTCTAGGACATCTCATTCATATTGATTCTATTGAGCCTTCATTTCCTTATGAATGGCAAGCAGGAGAAAAGCTATACAGTCTAACTTTCTTCAATGATAGTCTGCGTTATGCGGAAACGGTTCTTGGCGATACAAGTGTTAGTAATATATATGTTGGCGGGAAGGTAGATTAAAATTACACTTTCACCTCGATATCAACCAACTCCAAAATATCCCCATTTAAGACAGGAATAACAGGCGCTTGATTAGGAGTAAGACAGTATTTGATATCCTCGTTAAGATTTAGATTTTTAAGGCGTCTGCGATGAGATGAAGCCTTAAGATACCCAAAGATATTATCCTTCGCACTTAGATAAAGATACTTAGCCGCAATTGAAGAATCCTCTTCAGAGTGAAATTGTCCTGAGCTTAGCAAATGATCTAATATTGCTCCAGCACAAATTGTATCTTCTAAATTGAACTTATTTTGCCATCCTGAACAGAGGCAAAGAATGTTTTTATCTTGCTTTTCAAGCCATTGACAAAGCACATCTAAATTTGACAATGCTCCAATGACAACCTGTCCTGCTTCTTTGGCAATATGAATTGATTTTGTTCCGTTTGTTGTACTCAATACAACTGTTTGACCTTTTAATTCTGGCTTAAGGTAAGAGTAAGGTGAGTTACCAAAGTCAAACCCTTCAACGATTTGTCCCTTTCGCTCTGCTCCGACAAGGTAACCCTTTTCTTGATATGCTCTTGCTTCTTCAATTGTTGAAACTGGAATCAATCCTTCTACACCGTTTTGAAATGCTGCACAAATAGCTGAAGTTGCACGAAGTACATCAATTACTACAATAATGTCAAATTCGTCTTTAAAGAGTGGAAATAGATAAGGACTAAAACAAACTTCTATTTTCTTGCGACTATCGGCTGTATCCATGCGCCGAAAATACCAAAAATATGTGAATTAAATGGACGCAGAGGTCAAGAAAAAGCTAGAAAAGTATTCTTAAAATAGACCTAATGTCAGCAGAAAACAATGGATCAGAAGATTGTCAGAATCGAAGCAGCACTAAGTATTACAGGTGCATAAAGTCTTTCTTGGCTAATAACTCTTCTTCTGTTTCACGAACATCCTCATCATCCACGCAGCAATCTACTGGACAAACCGCTGCACACTGAGGCTCCTCGTGGAAGCCAACACATTCAGTACATTTAGTTGGTACGATGTAATAAACATCCATATCTACAGGTTCATTTTCTGCATCAGCATCTGTTTCACCTTGATTAGGTGGAGTTACCATTCCTGTTAGAGAAGTTCCGTCTGAATAGCGCCATTCTGCACCACCTTCATAAATCGCGTTGTTTGGACACTCTGGTTCACACGCCCCACAATTGATACATTCGTCAGTTATAATAATCGCCATTGCTGTTTGTTTCTATTCGTTATTTTTGCAAATATACAGTATTGAATTTGTAATAAATAGAAGTTTAACATGAAATTTAAACTAGTTCTTTCTACAGTAAGTTGTTAAAAAGAGTCAATTTTACAAATTCAAATACATAACGGTTGAGATATGAAATTGTTTGAAAGAGCGGCGCTTATGGCGCAATTAGGTAAGGTTATGCATCATTTATCAAATGATAATGAATGGTCTGTTGATGAGATGGGTATTACAAAAGAGCAGTATGATCAGATGCAGCATGTGGTGCGCCGAGTGCACGTGCACAATGGCTGGTTTACTGAAACAGCCGTTCGAGATGCTTTTGATGGAATTTCGAAATGGTTAGATGAAAAATCATTAACCGAATGGGCTGGCCCATATGCCAAAGAGGGCGATGCAAAGAACGTTGCTATTATTATGGCTGGTAATATTCCCTTAGTTGGTTTCCATGACTTTTTATCGGTTTTCATGAGTGGCAATAAGGCGTTAATCAAACTTTCCTCTGATGATAGACAATTATTTCCTGCCTTGTTCGAATTGATGATCGCTATTAATCCGGAAATCAAAAATTGGGTTGAAATCCGAGAAGCGCAGCTGACCGATTTTGATGCGGTTATTGCGACGGGTAGCAATAATTCAGCCAATTATTTTGAATCGTATTTTGGACGTTATCCGAACATTATCCGTAAAAATCGACATTCTATTGCTGTGTTAAAAGGGGATGAAACTAAGGACGAAATCAAAGAGTTGGGCAAAGATGTATTTGCCTACTTCGGATTAGGATGTAGAAATGTTACACAAGTTTTAATTCCAAAGGAATTTATTTTGAGTCGATTATTTGAAGGCTTTTTCGATTATCAAGACATTGTGAATCATAATAAATATGCCAATAATTACGATTACAATAAGGCCGTTTATTTAATGAATCGTGAAGAGTTACTAGATAATGGTTTTCTGCTGTTAAAGGAAGATGAGAAACTCTCTTCACCTTTAGGGATGTTGCATTACAAGCGCTACGAAAAGGAAGAAGATGTTACTACCTATCTTAATGCGTATAAGGATGAGATTCAAGCTATTGTCGGAAAAGATTATATCCCCTTTGGTAAAGCGCAGTCACCAGAGTTAACTGACTATGCAGATTATATCAATACCTTGGAATTCTTAACAAAAATTTAATTTAATTCGAATACGGCTATCTTCCTGCATGGATCGAATGATCTGGAAACGTCGACCTAAAACTTGTTAATATTTCAAGCAACCTCATGCAATTTTCCTTATGGAATCAGCCTAAAAAGGGTATATTTGCCGCATAGAATTGAACTTGAAATGACAAAAATTAAATTTGGTACCGATGGCTGGAGAGCTATCATCGCAAAAGAATATACAGTCGATAACGTTGCACGCGTAAGTATAGCTACTGCAGAATGGTTATTACGTAATTTTGAAAACCCGAGTGTGGTAATCGGTCACGATTGTCGTTTTGGCGGACCTATGTTTGTTGAAACGGCCATGAAGATCTTTGTGCATAAAGGAATTAAGGTATTTACGACCGATAAAGGATTTGTTTCTACGCCGATGATTTCATTGGCGACCTTAGAGATGGATGCATCTTTAGGTGTAGTTATTACCGCTAGCCATAATCCACCTTCATACAATGGTTATAAACTAAAGGGACATTTTGGTGGACCTTTAGCGCCAGATCAGGTGGATGAAATTCAATCCATTATTCCTGCTTCTAACGACATCAATTTGGATATGATTTCGCTAAAAACAGCTGAAAAAGAAGGGTTGGTTGTATATCGTGATTTAGAGGAAATTTATTTAAATCGCGTACGCAGTGTTTTCGATTTGGAGCTCATTAAAAATGCAGACTTCGGTTGGGCTTATGACGCTATGTATGGTGCCGGTCAAAACGTATTAAAACGGTTATTGCCGGATATGACTTTCTTGCATTGTGACCATAATCCATCATTCAGAGGACAAGCGCCAGAGCCAATTGATAAAAACTTAAGGGAGTTTTCTGAATTGATTGCAAATGACGATACAATTCATTGTGGCCTTGCAACGGACGGTGATGCTGATCGTATTGGTTTGTATGATGAGAATGGTGTTTTTGTTGACTCGCACCATATTATTCTGCTTACGATTCATTATCTCGTTAAATATAAAGGTTTGACAGGTAAAGTCGTTACAGGATTTTCGTCTACGCCACGCATTAAAAAAATGTGTGATCATTATGGTCTCGAACATGTTGAGGTACCTATTGGTTTTAAATATATATCTGTATTTATGGCAGATCCTGAACAGGATGTACTGCTTGGTGGAGAAGAATCTGGAGGTATTGCCTTAAAAATGCATATTCCAGAACGTGATGGAATTTGGATGGGTTTAACTGTATGGGAATATATGGCAAAAACTGGAAAGTCTTTAACTGACTTGATTCAGGAGGTATATGAAATCGTCGGTCCTTTTGCTTTTGAACGCAATGATTTGCATATCAATGACCAGCTAAAGAGCAAGATTATTGACCAATGTAAAAAACGAGCGTTTAATATGTTTGGTAAATATCAAGTAGCTCGTGTTGAAGATTTAGATGGATTTAAATATTTCTTTGATGAAAACCGTTGGTTAATGATTCGACCTTCTGGTACAGAACCTGTATTGAGAACTTATGCGGAAGCGCCAACACTTGCTGAGGCTAGAAAGATATTAGAAGCTTGCCAATTAACCATTGGCGCATAAAAAAGCAGAAATGGCTGGAAACTCATTTGGACATATTTTTCGATTAACCACTTTTGGAGAGTCCCATGGTGGCGCCATTGGAGGAGTCATTGATGGGTGCCCTGCTAATTTAGCATTGAATTTAGAAGAGATTCAGAATCAGTTGGATCGTCGCAAACCTGGCCAGTCGGCGATTTCCACGCAACGCAAAGAAACCGATGAGGTTCAGTTTTTGTCTGGAATCAAAGAGGGGGTTACTTTAGGCACACCAATTGGGTTTATCATTCCAAATAAAGATCAAAAGAGTAAAGACTACGATCGTTTAGGTGAAGTTTATCGCCCTTCTCATGCGGATTATACCTATGAAAAGAAATATGGTATTCGGGATGTTAGAGGAGGGGGCAGGAGTAGTGCGAGAGAAACAGCTTGTCGTGTGGTCGCTGGTGCAATTGCTCAACAAATTCTTGCTGCGCAAGGAGTAACTATTTACGGATACGTCTCTCAAGTTGGAACCGTTAGAGTGAATAAACCCTATACGGATTTAAATTTAAGTTTAATCGATCAAAACCGTGTGCGTTGCCCAGACGCTGATAGTGCTGTGGAGATGGACAAAGCTATCGTCGCGGTTAAAAAAAGTGGCGATACTTTAGGCGGAGCAATTACTTGCGTGATTCAAGGTATGCCCGTTGGATTGGGAGAACCTGTTTTTGATAAACTGCACGCCGATCTCGGAAAAGCAATGCTGAGCATCAATGCGGTAAAAGGATTTGAAATCGGTTCAGGTTTTACAGCTGCAGAAATGAAAGGAAGCGAACATAACGATGCTTTTATTGAAAAAGAAGGCAAAGTGGTCACCGTAACGAACTTTTCAGGAGGTGTTCAAGGCGGCATTTCAAATGGAGAAGATATTCATTTTAAAGTAGCTTTTAAACCCGTTGCCACCATCATGCAATCTCAAAAAACTATAAATACGGACGGTGAGGCCGTAGATTTTAAAGGTGAAGGAAGACACGATCCATGTGTCGTGCCGCGCGCTGTGCCTATTGTAGACGCCATGGCGGCTTTGGTAGTCTTAGACCATTTTTTAAGAGCGAAAGCGGTTAGGGTTTAATAAGAGAATTGAAACGAGAAATTGGGGAGAAAAGGCCGAGGTGGAATTTACTTTTCATATGCTTTACAAACTCGAATTAGTGTATGGGAAATGGAAAGTCATTAAAATGCGCAAAGATCATCCAAAACACAAGGAAATGGATCTTGAACATTTGGAGAAGCAATTTAATTTCGGATGTTAAAAGACTTTGAAGCTTGCCAATAAACATATTAACACAAATCTAAAAGCCATCGAAGAAAACGGAAACGATGGTATTCGTGCTAAAGACTTTTTGCCAAGACAACTTCGGGAAGAATTGATTGAGTATTTGCTTGCTAATGATTTAATAGAACGAGAGGATAATCCTGATGTATACTTTTTAACAGATCGAGGGTATGCAGCCATTGATAATAGCGAGTGGTATGACCGCGAATTAGAAGAGCGGTCTGACGGATCCCATGATGAATATGAAAAAAGAAGTTTACGTTATTCAGTTGTTCATGCTGAAAATGAACTTTTACCTGAAGAACAAAAGAAGGAAGTTATAAAACCGTCTCGCAATGCACAATTATTGATTGTTTCAGCTTTTGTAATTATTGGCACTTATTTATTAAACGGCAAATTCAATTTTCTAATACCGAAAAAAGAGCAACCTGAACTTTCTATTCCTCCAAACTTAATCTTTGAAACCTCTGGGGATACCATTTATTTGATTGAAAAAGAGAACAGGAAGAATTAGGAAACAGATGATCAACAGAGTACGCAAAAGAATACAACCTTATATCTAAGTTGAAACCGCACCCTGCATAGAGTTCATTACTTCACCCGATTCATTCCCATCGTCTTCAACATCCATTTTGGTAGACGCTTACGTGGGTCACGCTTTTTCAGGTTAATATACCATCCTACACTTTTCATGATCGGTACTTTGTGTGTTTCTACAAATTCAATCCATGTTCCGTCTGGATCTTCGATATAAGAAAATCTTCCTCCAGCTTCGCCCATATCAAAGGTGTCGCCAGAATCTACTGTGAATGGGAATCCTGCAGCTTCGCAATCTTTTTTTAACTCTTCCATACCTTGAATATCAAAACAAAGGTGGATAAAACCCCAATCTCCCCAGAAACGATCTTCAAAAATCTTTCGTGGCGTACGATCAAGTGCTTGCACTAATTCGATGCGGGTTGGACCCAGTAATTCACTAAAAGGGCCTTCTCTGTCATCTTTATGCGATAATAAAACACGACGATATTGGCGCTCACCAGACAATAGACTTTTAAAACAATCAAAAGCTCCAGTCTCATCATACTCAACCGTTTCATATTCCAATACGTCACGGTAGAGCTTTAAAGAAGCTTCCATATCACTTACTCCGATTATCGTTCCGCCAACGGCACCAGTTTTTGCTGGGTGACCGGTATCCTTGAACCATCCTGTCCCTTCTACGATATTAAATATATTACCGTTCGGATCTTCAACAAAATAATTCCATTCACCAGTCGGCGTCTGACTCAATTCACCTAAAATCGTAACTCCTTTTGATAGGTGATAAGCATAACTGCCTTTGACATCTTTAGATTTAATCTTGCAGGCATACAGACCTAAATCACCCAACTGAATAGCAAAATTTGCACGTTCTGTTGGTCTGCTTGTATATTGCCAGATTTCAAATCCACCGCCACCTTCCATGCTTAAAGCAAGTGTCGCTGTGCGACTGTGAACTTTATCTCCAGTGTAACGCGTCATTAAAGGAGCATCTGCTGCATCCTCAAACATGCGCACATCAATACCAAACATCTCACGATACCATTTCCAAATCTCCTGAACGTCTGGAACGCCGATTCCCATTTGCTGTATTCCTGATATGATTTTTGCCATTTTTCCAGTTATTTGGCGTAAATCTAATGAATATCTCAATTGAATGTGCAAAACTCGTTTAGAACCTGTTCCATATCTCCTTAGGTCTGGCTTAATTTTTGCTATTTTTGAATCCATGAAAAAGGGAATCTTACTTATTCTTTGCCTGATCTCACTGAGTGTATCTGCACAAGTTTTTTTATACAAAGGAGACGGACGCTTTGATAGTGATATCGCCTTTACGATACAAAACGGAACGGTTTATCACGGAGAGAATCGGTTTAATCCAGTGATTTATTATACAATCTCTGATAATAAAGTGTTTTTAGGTCGTTCAACGATGGCTTTTGATTGTTTATACACCGTGAAAGACAATAAAGTGTATCGGGGTAATTCAACCTTTTCTTCTGACGTTTTGTATACAATAGAAGATGAAAAAGTGTATCGCGGTAATTCTACGTTCTCAACAAATTGTCTTTTAACTTTTGAGGATGATAAAATTTATCGAGGTGATTCTACTTTTCCGACCGACTTATTATTCACTGTTTCAGGAGAAAATGTATTATCCACGGCTTTATTAGCCTGCATTGTAGGTCCTTATTAATCCATTTTAGCAAGAGCACATGAAAAGATTTTTGACATTAATTGCTTTTATATTTTTAACTGTATCGGGCTTTGCCCAAATGCGCCAAGCGAATGGTGCAGATGTAGACTCCTTATTCCATGTGGTAGACTTTAATGATTTAGAATCGCTCTATTACAAAGAGGAAACACCAGCCTTAAAAATAACCTTTACAGATATGGATAGCTCCATTGTTTTGTATGATGGGGATACGACTGATTTAACCACGGATGCTGCGATTATCTACAAACCGAAGCGTGGAGACCATACGTTAACCGTTTGGGATACTTGTGACGCTTGTGATGATCGAAACAAAGTAACAAAGACCTTCAAAATAAAGTCAAGCCTGCCTTGGATTATGAATGATGCCACTGTTTTTGGTGTCCTCATGATTGTATTATTCATCGTTTTCCGAACAGCGAGCAGCTCTAACCCGGGATTAAAAAAGTTCTATCGTATTGTTCCTGCTTTATTGCTCTGTTATTTTATTCCAGCGGGATTAAATTCTGCCGGTATTATATCTTCTGAAGAATCAAGTCTCTATTTCATAGCCTCGCGTTATTTATTACCTGCCAGTTTAGTCTTATTATGTTTGAGTATTGATATACCCGCCATTAAGCGTTTAGGTTCAAAAGCGATTATCATGTTCTTTACAGCAACCGTAGGTATTGTAATCGGCGGTCCGTTAGCCTTGTGGTTGATTTCACTTATCGCACCTGAGGTGCTGGAGGGCGAGATTTGGAGAGGGTTGTCAACGGTTGCAGGTTCTTGGATTGGTGGAGGTGCTAATCAAACTGCGATGAAAGAGATCTACGGAGCAAGCGATACGCTGTTCTCAGCAATGATTGTAGTTGACGTATTTGTTGCGAATATTTTCATGTCCATTTTGCTTTTCGGAACGGGCATGAATAAAAGGATTAATAAGTTCTTTAAGGCTGACGATTCTGCGATTGAGGCGTTAAAACAAAAAATGGAAAACTTCCAAGCCAGTGTTTCCCGTGTCGCCACTTTTCAGGATTTAATTTTTATGCTTGGTATTACCTTCGGATTGGTTGGTTTAGCTCATTTATTATCTGATAATTTAGCGCCTTTTATTGACAGTGGTTTAAATGCTATGCGCACGCCTTATAGTGTTGAAATGGCTTGTCAAGGCATTGCTTTTGAGGATATAAGCACTTGGAAAGATACTGCTGCAGACCTTATGGTTTCTTTTGGAAGTGGATTCTTTTGGTTGGTGGTGTTCTCAACGATTTTTGGAGTGATTTTATCCTTTACAAAATTCAGAAATTTTGAGGGGGTAGGTGCATCAAAAATGGGTAGTGTTTTCTTATATGTTTTAGTGGCGACGATTGGTATGAAAATGGACATCATGGAATTGGTGGCCAATTGGGGGGTATTTAAATTCTTATTGTCAATCGGTTTGATTTGGATTTTCATTCATGCCTTGTTCTTATTTGTTGTGGCGAAGCTTATTAAAGCACCTTTTTTCTTTGTTGCTGTTGGTAGTCAGGCTAATGTAGGAGGAGCAGCATCTGCTCCGATCGTGGCCGGAGCATTTAGTCCATCTTTAGCACCTGTAGGTGTTTTACTAGCTGTTTTAGGATATGCGGTTGGTACATTCGGCGCCATTCTCTGTACAATTTTGATGCAGTGGATTTCGGTAGGTGGATAAAATCATTTAGGGGTGGAGAAGAAGGTTCATATTTTTGCTTTGAGGTCATTGATCGTTTTCATGCTGTTAGGTGCATCTGTTAACCTCTATGGTCAGATTCAAGTCAAAGAACCTGTCCGAGATTTAGGTGATATCTTCGAAAAATCTGGTCCGGTTACCATTCAATTTGAGTTGTTTAACCCTTATCGTTCCGATACGATTAGTATTGTTGATATTGTGACTTCATGTGGTTGCACGGCAGCTCTAGCTGAAGATACGTTGATTATGCCTCGATCTTCCGTTAGTTTAGACGTAAAATATGATCCGAAAAACAGACCGGGTTTATTTGTCAAAAGTATTGAATTAACAACCCCAGCGGGGGTAACTGATCGGCATAAATTCTATCTGAAAATTCTAGGTAATGTTATTCAAGAATCCTTTACTGGAAGAGAAGTTGCGGGTGAATTAAAGGATTATCAAGTAGCTCCTATTTATTTTTATCCAATTACATGGTATGATACATCATATTTTAATTTGTCCTACCTCGAAACATTTGTAAATGATTTAACTTATGAGGTTGACTATTATCAATTCACGACGATAGGGATTGATGTTTCTGTTGCTGATCAAGGGGCAGTTGAACAAATTGCTCCACAATTAGAGCATCTCCGAAAGAAGGTTCAATTTGCCTTTAATAAAAGAGGTTATGCCAATACCACGGTGTTTTTTGAAGAACCGCACATCATTGAATCGGATAGTTTACCGTCATGGGCAACGGGGGCAATACGATTATATTCAAATAATTTTGATGCACCAAATTTAATGGAGAGCGAGATTGAAGTTTCCGCGACTGAAAATGTCAAACAGGAAAAAATGTTGATGGAATATGAGCGTTTTGCCCTGCCTGAAGTGGAAGAGATATTGGATGCGATAAATTTTGAAACAATTGAATCTAAATTGTTTTTAAGCGGTGAGTTAGATTTAGAAGGTCAAATTCACATGCCTTGGAAAAAGAGTGATAAAGTTCGTGCTAAAACAGCTAAAAAAGTCAGAAAAGCTATCCAAAAAGAGATTAATGAAAGGACGGGAGCAAAACCTAAGGATGTACGCATAACGATTGATGCATCCATCATTCAGCCTGACGATAAATACAATTTCCTGCTTTGGGATCAGGCCGATCGCGAACCGCTGGAACATCTCAAATATATTATTAAACCCGAAGAAGTTATTCCTCCTTTGCTGCCGACTTATCGACAGTTTTTTAAACCTGGATTGAGTTTAGATACCAATAGTCGTGATTTCTTAGATTTTTGGAATAATTTGATTTTAAATGCCAGAGCGGAGAACCCTATTAAGTTATTGTTAAACTGCGGTTATGTTCAGACTGAAGATGGGGTAGGTCAAACTTGGAAAGAAGCATTAAAAGAACTAAAGATTTATTTGTCTAGACGATATAGCGTAGAGGCAAATGCCGAATTGGAAATCATTTTACAATTGAACCAAAGGGGACCACGTTTTGATGGAGCTGGGGAATTAAAATTGAATATGGATGAATTAAATTATATCAATATGATTCCACTTGTTCATCATCGTTCAGATGTTCGTGTAGCAACACCATCACCTTATCAAGTCAATTTTGACCTTTATTTTAACGGAATAGATAAAGGCGCATTCGGACTTCAGCGCTTTGTAGCTGATTTAGCGAAAATGGTGCATAAGTTCGGTTATGTGGAGCTACGGATGGAGTCAAGTGCGTCTGAAATTGAATTAGACGAAAAATTATCGAACAAATCTATAGCCTATTTACGTTTATGGGAAAGTCAAAAACGGTTGCTAGAATTAATGGCTTACCAGTTGATTGATCCTAATCGAATTTTGTTTACAGATGAATCGGTTATTGTTCAGGGACCAGCTTATGATGGCTCGTTACCTGTCCTAAATTATAGGGATTACCATTATTTGAGAATAATTCCGGATAAGTATTTAAAACGTTAAAAGAATGAAGAACTTATTATTACTGCTATTTATTGGTGTTTCGGCCATAGGTTGGAGCCATAAATTTTATGTTTCAATCGCCGACTTGGCTTGGGATGCAGAAAATAAGCGTATTGAAGGCTCAATGAAGCTGACGGCGCACGATGTTGAAGATATGTTAGCCAATAAATTTCAGCGATCGATTGATTTAGAAAATGAGCCGGATAGCTCAGAGGTTGGTCGGTATTTAAAAACTTACCTTGCACGGAATGTAGTAGTTAAATCCGACGGTCAGCAAGCAACGCCAAATTATATTGGAAAAGAAATAACCATGAGAGGTGAACTCTTTGTATATTTTACATTCACCAATGTATTAAACCCCTCAGCCATTTCAATAACAAACAAAGTATTGTTTGAGTTGTTTCCTAAACAACAAAATATTGTGCATTACGCGTACAAAGACCAAACGAAAAGTGTAACTTTAGTGCCCTTGAAACCAGATGGAAAAATCGAATTTGAATAATCACATGGAGAATATTATAAAGCTTTTGCCTATAATTTTCTTGAGTCTATCTTTAAATGCTCAGGATAATTTGAATAATAATAAGTTCAAACAACTTAAAGAAGAGTTGGCTACACCTAACGTATATCGCAACGCTGCGGGGGCACCAGGGCCTCAGTATTATCAGCAAAAGGCAGATTACAAAATGAAGATCAAGTTGGATGACGAAAACCAACGTATTTCAGGGGAAGAAACCATAACGTACATCAATAATTCTCCAGATCCATTAATATATCTTTGGTTGCAGTTGGATCAGAATATTCGAAAACCTGGCTCCGATGGACAATTGAGTCGAACAAGTTCAATAGGATCGATATCATCGCCGTGGGGGCTAAAGCGCATGGTGCTTGCCAGTGAGTTTGAAGGTGGTTTTAATATTGAAAAGGTAACAGATGCTTCTGGAAAGAAGATTCCATACACGATAGTCGGAACAATGATGCGAATCGATTTGGATAAAGCTTTATTAAATGGAGGAAGTTATTCGTTTAAAATAGATTGGTGGTACAATATCAACAACCGTATGGAAATCGGTGGTCGTTCAGGTTATGAATATTTCGAAGAGGAAGACAATTATCTGTATACAATTGCCCAGTTCTTTCCAAGAATGTGTGTCTATAACGATGTAGAAGGTTGGCAGAATAAACAATTTTTAGGTTCGGGTGAGTTTACCCTCCCATTTGGTGATTATGAAGTAGAGATTACTGTTCCTTCGGATCATGTCGTAGCTGCTACAGGAGTTCTACAGAATGCAAGCAAGGTTCTTACAAAAGAACAGCAAAGTCGCTTAGAAGAAGCTGAAGAGGCTGATGCGCCAGTTTTGATTATTACTCAAGAAGAAGCTGAAGCCAACGAAAAAGAAAAAGCAAGTGGAACGAAGACTTGGATTTTTGAAGCTGAAAACGTTCGTGACTTTGCCTTTGCTTCATCTCGTAAATTTATGTGGGATGCACAATCTGTTCAGCAAGAAACAAAAAAGGTGCTAGCCATGTCATATTACCCAAAGGAAGGAAATCCACTTTGGGAAAAGTACAGCACGCGCCTAATTGTACAGACACTTAAAACATACTCAAAACATACCTTTGATTACCCTTATCCGGTTGCAATTTCTGTACATGCGAATTCAATTGGCATGGAGTACCCGATGATTTGTTTTAATGGCGGACGTCCTAATGCGGATGGCACGTATAGCGAGCGCACGAAATACGGAATGCACTCAGTCATCATTCACGAGGTAGGACATAACTATTTTCCTATGATCATCAATTCAGACGAACGTCAATGGACGTGGATGGATGAAGGTTTAAATACATTCTTACAGTTTTTGACTGAGCAAGAGTGGCAGCGTGATTATCCATCACGTAGGGGACCAGCGCATTTGATTGTTGATTATATGAAAGGAGATAAAAGTTTTATTTCTCCAATCATGACGAATTCAGAGTCGATCTACCAGTTTGGTAATAATGCTTACGGTAAACCGGCAACCGCTTTAAATATTTTACGCGAAACGATTCTAGGTCGTGAGTTATTCGATTATGCGTTTAAGGTATACGCAGAACGCTGGATGTTTAAGCATCCAACACCGGCTGACTTTTTCAGAACAATGGAAGATGCAAGTGGTGTTGATTTAGATTGGTTTTGGAGAGGATGGTTTTATACCAATGATCATGTTGACATTGGTCTTGAAAATGTGCAATGGTTTACTTTAGATACACATAACCCTGAAGTTGAAACTCAATTTGAAAAAGAATTAAATGAAATGGAGAATAAAAACATTTCAGAAATTCGCAATAAAAAGCAAATCAAAGAAACCGAAAATGAGCGAGTTCCATCCCTTGATGATGAGTACAATACGCGCGATATTTATGCAGTAACAGCTGAAGATAAGGAGGCGTATGAGAACTTTTTGGGTGAGCTTTCAGAAGAGGACAAAGAATTGCTTAATTCGGGGTATCAATTTTATCAGTTAGATTTTGAAAATAAGGGAGGTCTTGTGATGCCATTGATTATTCAGTTCACATTTACGGATGGAACCACAGAATTAATCAAGATACCGGCTGAAATATGGAAAAAGAATGACGAGAATGTTTCGAAAATCTTCTTCTTTAAAAAAGAAGTATTGAGAGTTGATCTAGATCCTTTCCTCGAAACAGCTGATTGTGAAACGTATGATAATCATTGGCCACGCCAACTAATGCCTTCACGTTTCGATATTTTCGAGCGTAGAAGGGATAGATAAGAATTTTATTGATTAAGTATTGCGCCACAGATTCTAAAATCGGGTACAAAGGGCATAGGCTTCCAAGGGGTGTTGGTAGAACTTTTTGTCAATACCACGCTGTTTTTCACTGCGTTTTTAGATCTTGCTCTGGATATAGCGGGTATGGGTAGTTTATTAGTGATAAACATGTATGACTCAAACTCCAAAGTATCCCCATCTTTTACTGTTTCCTTCAACAAAACAAGTCGAGGATGCTTCTTTTTGTATTCATCAAGAAATGCCTTTGTTTCGTCTCGTTCACTATCCAGTTGCAAGTGTTCTATAACTATAAAAACAGGTTGCTCAATGACAAGGCCAAAATCGGAAATATCAAATTGAATCGAATAATCAAGATGATAAAATCGCTCTTTAATCTCAAAAGTTTTAATTACTGGCGTGGGCAATAAATCTTGGCCAGGAAGTCCTGTTGAACTATCAACAGCACAAATTCGCAGTCCAAACCGGAGTTCACAATCCTTAATCTCACCCATTCCTAATTCTACTTTCTTAGCATAGTACTTCATGGTATCGTTTAGACTATTCGTATTGTCCACTAATAGCGCAAAAGACTCACCAGTACCTAGTGTATCTAGAAGCAACCATGCTGACATGCCGAAATGCCCACTGCCAAGACAGATATTATCAGATTTTTCTGTGGTGTTAATTTCAATCGTTTCAAGTTTTCTATCGCGCGCTTTTAAAATGATTTGATTATCCGTTAATAATAAATGAAGGACAGATACACTAGTATCTTTATAACCGACATGTTCGATTTTGATGAATTGATTCGAGATCTCTGCACCTCTCAAGTCCATAGTGAATTGACCATTTTCTTCGCTTAGCGTTGCTAAATTCATCGCTATGATTCCCATATTAACAAATGGAATGGGTTCATACGCTTCGTTAATAATTCTTCCGGAAAGGCTTGTTTGACCATAAGTCAGGTTAGTCATAACCAATACGGCTATTAGTTGAATACACTTCATCATTTTATTGTTTTAAGTTTTGGGTGGGACGCTTGCTGTTAGGCAAGGTTACGGATGAAGTGTATTCTCAAACTTAAATTATGAAAGATTAACAGTTGTTTAGGTCAAGCTGTTTCCTTAATCGCCTCGATAATAGTTTTACCAGCCTCTTTGATTTGTTCCATGGTAATTGAGAGGGGAGGAGAGAGTCTGAAACTATTGGGGCAAGATAAAAACCAAAAGCCAATTAAGCCTTTTTCAAGACAACAGTCAACCACTTTTTTTACCCTATCAAAATCTGCCATTTCGATAGCAAACATGAGTCCAGCCCGGCGGATTTCGTTGATTTCTGGAGATTGAATTAATTGTTTTTCTAATGCTAGTCCCTTTGATTCTGCCTCTTCTACCCATTTTTCTGATTTTATAAGTTCAACCGTTGCGTTAGCAGCAGCTGCAATAACAGGATTACCTCCAAAAGTTGTGATGTGTCCTAGCATAGGGTTATGGGTAAGTAATTGCATGTTTTTGTGAGATGAGATGAATGCACCGACTGGCATTCCTCCACCTAGCGCTTTCCCTAACGTAAGGATGTCAGGTGCGACGTTAAAATGCTCAAACGCGAAGTTTTTACCTGTTCTTCCCATTCCTGTTTGAACTTCATCAAAGATGAGTTGTGTTCCCGTTTGATCGCAACGATTTCGCAAGGCTTTCATAAAGTCATGGTTGGGTATTCTGACTCCCGCATCTCCTTGAATGGGTTCGATTATAACCGCCGCAGTTTTTTCTGTAATTGCGGATAATTCCTCAAGAGAATTGAAGGTTAAAAATTTTATTCCGGGTAATAGCGGACGGAAAGCTGATTTCTTTATTTCATTATGACTGACGCTCAATGATCCATGAGTTGCTCCATGGTAAGCTCCTTTATAGGCAATGATTTCTTTCCGACCAGTGATGCGTTTGGCCAATTTAATGGCGCCTTCATTTGCTTCAGTACCTGAATTGACCATGTAGGTGCAACTTAAATGATCGGGTAGAATGGATGCGAGGTTTTCTGCAAGCTGAAGAGCCGCATCTTGAACATATTCGCCGTAAACCATGACATGCATGTATTTATCCAATTGCTCCTTAATGGCTCTAGTGACCTTCGGATGTCTGTGTCCTACATTATTGACGGCAACTCCGGCTATCATGTCCATGTATCGTTTTCCGTCCTGATCCCAAATATAAATACCTTCGGCTTTGGCCACATCGATTAAGTATGGCGCGTCATTTGTTGGAGCCAGTTGTTTTAGGAATCTTGATTTACGTTTTGAATCCATTTCTGATACTTTGATTCAAAAATACATGGAAAGAAAAAAAGAGCTTCTAGAAAAGCTCTTTTTATTTATCAATTGTTTGTTTAAGGTCTGTCACCTGGTGGTGGCGGTGGACCTCCGCGATCAGATTTAAGACGGTCCAGCAATAGTCTTCTGAATTTCTCTTCCGCAATAAAAACTTTTGCCGCTTTTCTTATTCCTAAAAGGTCTGCAAACTTTTTCAAATAGTTTTGCCTGACTTCACTTTCTTTTTTTTCAGCAGTGAATATCAGTTCAAATAATTCATAGATACGATCATCGCTTAATTTGTCGGCATTACGCAATTCTTTTTTGTATTGTTTTCTTTCCTTGTGAAGTGCTTCTACATCAGCTTCGTAAGTATTGTATATCGGCCAAAATTTTTCAGCTTCGTCCGGAGTCAGCTCAAGTTCTGTCGAAATAAAAGCAATTTTCTGCGCTTTAATTTTTTCCCGTTTTTCCTGCCTTGGACCGCCTCCAGGCGGTTGTCCAAATATTAATCCTGAGGACAGGATGGAAATGAATATGAGTAATAATTTCTTTTTCATGTGATTATAGTTTATAAATCTAGGTAATAATCCAATAGTTCTTCTTCTGTATAGTCGACATAGTTGTCGTAGTTGATTGAAGTGGTAGTATCTTCAATGCTCACATTGCTCTCAATAACATAGTCAATTAGCTCATGTTCATCCATTACCGCTAAATAATCGTCAAAGATGACATGTTCAACTAATGAGTCAACAGCAATGATTGATGGATTTTCAGCAACACTATTATTTTCTTTAAAGTCTACCGTCAAGAATAGAATAGCTAAAACTGCTGCTATTGATCCAACCAAATAAAATAGGCGCATTGGAATTATACGTCCTTCGTCAGGCCTATCGTTAACCTTTTTAATTATCACGGTAGGGAACGCATTAAAAAATGATTTTTCAACTTCAGGCTTTTTAGCTTTGCCCAATTGATCAAGGATCGGGCTTTCTATGTCTACAGTATCCATTTCTGAGCCCAAAGAATCGTTCAACTGATCGAAGAAACCTTCGGGTACAGCTGGCCGTTCTGTCTTTTTTAACTGGTTTAAGATACCGTTTTCACTTTGTATTTTTTGCATTAAATCATCGTAAAACTGATCAAAGAAACCATCAGGAACAATCGGTTTTTTCCGTTTGCTGAATTGATTTAATATGTCCTTATTTGTTTCCATTTGATTCTTTGACTCTCTTTTTACTAAAACGTTTAATCTTCTATTAAAAATTCTTCAATTTTTTTTACGGCCAAGTGGTACGATGCCTTTAATCCACCTACGCTTGTGCCTGTTAATTCTGATATTTCAGAGAATTTCAGTTCATCAAAATACTTAAGGTTAAAAACTAATAATTGTTTTTCAGGTAGAGTAGACATGGCCTTTTTTAACTTATCTTCAATCTCTTCAGGCGATAATGCTGTTCCTTCTACAACCACTTTATTCTCGAAAAGTGGCGGATCCAAATCAACGGTCTTCATTTTACTCGATTTGGCTAAAAATGTATGAGTTTCATTATAGGCTATGCGAAATAACCATGTGTATAATCCAGATTCTTCTCTGAATTTAGGCAACCCTTTCCACGCTTTGATGAATACATTTTGCATTACATCTTCTGTGTCCTGATGATTTTTGGTATAGCGGCGAATTTGCCAATAAATACGCTCTTGAAATTTCTGTACGATTAAACGAAACCCATTTGCCTCGTTTTCACGATAGGCATCCAGTAATGATTTGTCTGCTACATTAATTCCCATACGCATTAATTCCAGTTTTGGAATGAGATAAGGGAAAAGTAGGATTTATTTGCGCAGAATTACTTTTTCTGCAGCAGCAACGATATCTGGTGTGTCAATATTATACTTAGCCATCAGCTCGTCACCTTTACCACTTTCACCGAATGTATCATTTACAGCGACCATTTCAAGTGGTGAAGGGGCTTTTCTCGCTAAAAGTTGAGAAATTGAATCACCTAATCCACCATTCATCATGTGTTCTTCTGCTGTTACGACACATTTTGTCTTACTCACCGAAGCTAAGACTGCCTTTTCATCTAAAGGTTTAATTGTGTGAATATTTATTATTTCAGGATTAATACCTTTTTCTAATAAAATCTGAGAAGCTTCAATAGCTTTCCATACCAAATGACCTGTAGCTATGATTGTTACATCTTTTCCTTCACGTAAAACATCAGCTTTTCCAATCTCGAATTTTTTATTCGGATCTGTGAAATTTGGCACTTTTGGTCGCCCAAAACGCAAATAAACGGGACCGTCATGCTCGGCGATAGCAATCGTCGCAGCCTTTGTTTCATTATAATCACATGGCGAAATGACAGTCATATTCGGCAGCATTTTCATTAAACCAATGTCTTCTAATATTTGATGAGTCGCACCATCTTCGCCTAGTGTTAAGCCGGCGTGAGAAGCACAAATTTTAACGTTTTTATTGGAGTAGGCTACAGATTGTCTAATTTGGTCATAGACACGTCCTGTAGAGAAGTTTGCAAATGTCCCTGTAAATGGAATTTTCCCTCCAATCGTTAGACCTGCGGCAATACCAATCATATTTGCCTCAGCGATACCTACTTGAAAAAATCGATCTGGATGTGCGTCCTCAAAGGCGTTCATTTTTAACGACCCCGTTAGGTCGGCACAAAGGGCAACTACATTTTCATTTGTTTTACCTAGTTCCGATAATCCGGCTCCAAATCCTGAGCGTGTATCTTTGTGGTCTTGAATTTCAAATTCTTTCATCTCCATAGGTTTGTTTCTTTGTTTTGGCTGATTTATCTAGAGGTTCATAAAAACATTTTCTCCAGATCTTATCGTAAACTCTTTTTCTGTTGTATAATCTGTTGATACAGCCGATTCAATTCGGTAAACCAACTTATATTTTCCCGGTTGCAAGAATAGGGTTTGATTCAGGTTATTAGGATCTAAATCGCACACCCATTCATCTTGTCGCGATGCTTCTGATATAAAAATTTGACCTACAATTGCTTTGTGGCATTTTAACTTGAGCATGCCGGATCCAGGTATGTCAATGTAGGTGTGTGCGCTTTGATTTACAGCGATATCTTTTTTGTAAATCCGCGGAAGGGTTAATATTTCCAGATCGTATTTACCTACTATATAGTTTTGTAACTCATCGGCATCTTGAACGTTCAGCGTAATTGATTTTCCAGCTTGGCTGACTCTCATTTTAACATTTGACTTTTTTGTCGGTCCTTTTATTCGGGCAACAAGTTTCCCTTGAGGGCAGTAGGCCGGAATAGTGTTGTGCGTGTATTTTTGAACGGATATGTTCTTCACTTCGACTTTAGGTAGGGTATTGACAACCATATCATATTTGAGCTCAGGATCAATAATTGTGATGGTATCAGGATTGTCTTTAAAATTCATGGTATGCATGAATGTATACTTAAGATTTTTTGTACCTGCTTCGTATAAAAAGACAGAAACGTCTGTCTCTGTTGGTTTCTTATGAATGTCATTCAGATTAATCTGAACGGTGGTATTTAATAAAGCGTCACTAATGACTGATTTCATTACTTTTCTAAACGACTCATAAGTAGAAGCCTCATATGTCCGGCCAATGCAATTAAAATCGTTCAGGTACTTCAGATCGATTCCGAGTCCAACAACAAAAGGTGTAACATTAATTCCTTTATTTTTAAGCTTGCGTGCAACTTCACACGGAAACTGGTCACAAGCTTCTTGTCCATCAGTAATTAAGATGATAATATTCCGAGCATTTTTATCTGGAAAATCTTCTGCGGCGGCCTCAAGTGACCGGGCAATAGGAGTTGTTCCTTTTGGCTCAACACGATCTATAAAAGAAGTGATCTTTGCAACATTGTCTCCTCCAAAAGGAATTTCCAGTTTGGTATCGTCACAATCTTGAAAGGTAGGTGTAATAGGTGATTGATGTCCGTATACGCGCAACGCGATCTCTAAATTTGGAACACCATCCAATTCATTGATAGCTTCTTTTAGAATTTCCCGCGCACGAACAATTTTAGTTGCACCTTCCCATTTCCCATTCATAGAATTTGACGCATCAAAAATAAAAAGTATGCGCGTCAATTCCTGAGCTTGACTTTGAATACCCGTCAAGAGCAAAAATGAGAATATGAGAATTTTTTTGATCAACATTAATAATCACCCAGTGTTTCTTCCAGCTGAGATAACGCATTTTCTGCCTGTTCGTTACTAGGAGGAGATCCATGCCATTTATGCGTATGCATCATAAAGTCAACGCCTTGTCCCATTACCGTTTTCATAATGATTACAATTGGTTTTCCTTTACCTGTCATTGTCTTCGCCTTGTCCAAGGTTGCTTTTATCTCTTCAATATTGTGTCCATCCATTTCCAGGACTTCCCAACCAAAGGCTTGCCATTTTTGTGCCAAACTGCCCATTGGCAATACGTCGTCAATATCACCATCGATTTGTTTGTGGTTATAATCGATTGTCGCGATGATATTATCTACCTTATTTCCTGAGGCGTACATTGCTGCTTCCCAAATCTGTCCTTCTTGTAATTCGCCGTCTCCATGCAGGGTATAAACAATTTTATTATCTCCGTTAAGTTTTTTTGTGAGTGCTGAACCAATCGCAACTGAAAGACCTTGCCCAAGCGATCCAGTTGCAATGCGAACACCTGGTATACCTTTTGCCGGACTCGGGTGTCCTTGAAGTCGACTTCCTAATTTACGAAAAGTACCGAGTTCTGATTTTTCGAAATAGCCGCGGTGTGCCAAAACGCTATAAAGAACAGGAGAAATATGTCCATTTGACAAGAAAAATAGATCCTCGTTTACACCGTTCATGGTGAAGTTATTTGGATCGATATCCATTTTATCAAAATATACAGTGGTTAGGAAATCTGCACAACCTAATGATCCTCCGGGGTGACCCGATTGAACTGCTGCAACCATTCTAATTATATCTCTTCTTACTTGTGAACTGATTCGTTCCAATTCTTTTGCTTCCATGAACGCGTGTTATTATATACAAGGCAAAAATAAGTGAATTTAGGTATGACGTGGCATGGTTTTTATTAAAATAACCGAAAGTTTTTCACAACGGATTTGAGGCCAACCATTATTACATTTTTTAGTCATAATTCTTCCTATAACCTTTTCTGTCATTTTTTCTTTTGACTCTTTGAAGCATCATGAAAAGAATAATTGTCTAATTAAACCAGTTTTCATGTGTCTACTTTTAAAGCCTCAACCAAGTTATGGTCTCTATCGAAACGTTACCCAAAGGATTGGGGATTTGTTCTTTCGAACCTATTGCTTTTTGAATCTAAATAAAAGCCATAAGTCCTTGTTGCAAAGCATATTTCAGTCTATTTAAACCAGTTTTCAGGTCTATTTCTATAGTCTCAACCAAGTTATGGTCTCTATCGAAACGTTACCCAAAGGATTGGAGATTTGTTCTTTCGCACCTATTGCTTTTTGAATCTACATAAAAGTTATAGGTCCTTGTTGCAAAGCATATTTCAGTCTAATTAAACCAGTTTTCATGTGTCTATTTCCAAAGTCTCAACCAAGTTACGGTCTTTATCGAAACGTCACCCAAAGGATTGGGGACTTATTCTTTCGAAACCGTGTTTTGGTCTCGAATTTAAAAATAGAATAACATGAAAACATTAGTTAAAAACAACATCAAAAGAATAAATGTAGTGGATACTATCCAGTTAAATATTCAATCTATTCGATTGCTATTGGTCGTTTTGGAACAAACACAATCGCGCAAAACGTTGGATTATCGGATATCTCAAGAAACTGCCGATTTGGAGCGAAAAATGAGGAGTTTTGAGTTCGGATTGGAAAACTTGGTAACGTTGCTAGAAAGAGTTGAAGACGATAAATAAGCATTTAATTGTTTGAAGAATGGTTGCTGTTTTCGGTTGTTAACCATTCTTTTTATGAGCGATTATTGAAACAAAAAGGCGGAAATTGAAATCAAAAATGAATAAAGAATTATCTTTGCCAAAAAACCAAGATCATGGCTTTAAAATGTGGAATCGTTGGCTTACCCAATGTTGGGAAATCAACTCTGTTTAATTGTTTGTCGAATGCAAAGGCGCAATCGGCTAATTTTCCGTTCTGTACAATCGAACCTAATATAGGTGTTATAACGGTTCCAGATAGTCGACTGAATAAATTAGCTGACTTGGTTCAGCCTCAAAATATTTTGCCAACCGTCATTGAGATTGTAGATATTGCTGGATTAGTAAAAGGCGCGCATAAAGGTGAAGGTCTTGGAAATAAGTTTTTAGCGAATATTCGCGAAACGGATGCGATCATACATGTTTTACGCTGTTTTGATGATGATAATATCGTTCACGTTGATGGATCTGTTGATCCTGTTCGTGACAAAGAAGTTATAGATTTTGAATTACAATTAAAAGATCTAGAGACCGTTGAGAATAAGCTATCGTCACTAAAGAGAGCGGCGAAATCAGGTGATAAAGAAGTCGTTAAGCAGTATGCGTTTTGTGAACGATTAAAGGAAGTTTTAGAAGCAGGTAAATCTGCAAGAACAGTTACTGCTGAAAACGACGTTGAAGAACAATTGCTTAAGGTTATGCAGTTATTAACGGTAAAGCCTGTTTTGTATTTGTGTAATGTTGATGAAGCGTCTGTAAAGACAGGGAATAAGTATGTTGATCAGGTAAAAGAGGCTGTAGCAGATGAAAATGCTGAGGTTTTGACGATTGGCACTAAGATTGAATCTGATATTGCTGAGTTTGAGGATCATGAAGAGCGTCAAATGTTTTTAGATGAATTGGGATTAGAAGAACCAGGTGTTAATCGATTAATTATATCAGCTTATAAACTGCTTGATTTACAAACGTATTTCACAGCAGGTGAGAAAGAAGTTCGTGCTTGGACCGTTTCAGTTAGTGCTACAGCGCCCCAGGCAGCAGGTGTTATTCACACTGATTTTGAAAAAGGTTTTATTCGCGCAGAAGTAATGTCTTACGACGATTTTGTGAAATTAGGTTCTGAGCAAGCGGTTAAAGAAGCCGGGAAAATGCGTGTTGAGGGTAAAACTTATATCGTACAGGATGGTGACATTATGCACTTCCGATTTAATGTTTAAATACTTTTTTTAGAGCGATTACCGCTCATCCGTTTTTTTAGGGTAGGTACGTTTAATATTCTCCTCCGAACCAGTTTTTTATTCGATTCTTCAAACTATTCTTTAGCTTTAGAATATGGAGCGTAAAAATTTATTGTATTGGGGTATACAGCTTATTGGATGGACGGTTTATTTTCTGTTTTCCATTTTACTCCTTTATTCTTCTAATGAGTTAATTCTGACATTCAATCTCTTTTTGTTTGGGTCATTGTCTGTCCTGGCTTCTATTCTTTTGTCTCATGGAATTCGCTACATCATTTTAAGGTATGACGTCATTTCATGGAAGATTATCTACATCGTTTTGATGACCTTGTTTCTTTCGGTGATTGGAGGTTTCCTCTTGGATACGATACAGTTTTATATTATTGAGGGTTCTTGGATTACGATTGATTACATTGTTAATCCTCCAATAGACGATGCTTTCACATGGCCGAGTTTTTTGTGGGCTGTTTCCCGTTCGATTATACTCTTCATGCTCTGGTGTGGTTTTTATTACGCCTTTATTATTTCTGAGAAGTCTCGAGAACAAGAAATTTTAAACTTGAAGTGGGAAGCATCGAAAAATGAGATCGAGCTGAAAAATTTAAGAGCGCAATTAAACCCACATTTTTTGTTTAATTCGCTGAATTCAATCCGGGCTTTAATTGAATTAAACCCAGATGAAGCGAAAAAGTCAGTGACTCAATTATCAAATTTGCTTAGACGTTCTATTAGTTTGGGTAAACTCCGTTTGATTCCTCTTAAAGAGGAATTGGATTTGGTAAAGATATATTTGAGTCTAGAGAAAGTTCGTTTCGAGGAGCGGTTGGAAACGGAGTATTTAATTGATGAGGAAAGTTTAAATAGTCAAATTCCACCTTTAATGCTTCAGACCATTGTTGAAAATGGAATTAAGCATGGTATTTCGAAGTCAATTGATGGTGGTAAGATTTTGTTAAAGACTGAGTTTAGTGATACAGAATTGATTTTAACTGTGATAAATACAGGGCATCTTGATAAACAAACCGACTCTGCCGGTGTAGGGATATCCAACACGAAAAAACGATTGGAAATTATTTTTGGTAAACAAGCTTCTTTCAACATTGAGCAGGCAGGCCCTAATGTTCTGACGAAAATTCGAATTGGTTATGAAACCAAACGAAAAAAATAAATAATTGAGACTATGAAAACGATCATTGTAGATGACGAAAGGTTGGCGAGGGAAGAATTAAAGCGTCTTCTATCTAAATATGAAGAACTTGAAATAATAGGAGAGTATAAAAATGCTATCGAAGCGAGAGAGGCCATAGAAACTCAATCTCCAGACTTGGTTTTTATGGATGTTCAAATGCCTGGTGAGAACGGCTTAGATCTATTGAGTAGTCTTAAAAATCCTCCTCGGACTGTTTTTGTGACAGCTTATGATGAATATGCGATGCGCGCCTTTGAGGTAAATGCATATGATTATCTGATGAAGCCTGTGGACGAAGAGCGGCTGGATGATGTTTATAATCGTCTTAAAGAAGAGAATAAGGTCCCTCAAAGTGTTGCTGAAGCTTCTACCTTAAAATCAGGTGATAAAGTATTTATTAAGGATGGAGAGAAAGTGTGGTTTGTACCTGTGGATGATATTCGTTATTTTAAATCAGAAGGCAATTATGTCAAAGTTCATTTTGATCGTTTCCGACCGTTGATTTTACGTTCTTTGAATAGCTTGGAAGAACGAACAGATGATCAAATGTTTTTTCGTGTCAACCGCAAATTTATTATCAACCTCAACCACGTCGTCAATATCGAAAATTGGTTCAATGGTGGACTACAAGTTGAAATGAGTTGTGGATTAAAGATTGAAATTTCAAGACGTCAGACGATTAAATTTAAGGATCAGTTTAGTCTGTAATTAACCTGTAACAGCAGAGCGAGGCTTATTCTTTTTTCGTTTGAATAATCTAAATTTTCGATCTTTTCGTGCCTTTTTCTTTTTGTCTTTCTTCTTGTTGCCTGTTTCTTCAACTGGCGCTACTGCGTTAGATCCTCCACCGTTTGGATTTCCATCTACAGGGTCTTCCCATTCATCCTTAACTTCGATGTATTCAGACTCGCCATCTTCTCCCGCTTTTGGGTTATATACTCGTCTCTTTTTGTTAGCTGAATTCACCGCAATTAAGTCTTCTTCGTATTTCCAAATACTTCCTTGCCATCGGTAGCCATCATAGGTCATATCAGGGACATAAAAATCGTACATACCTTCTAAGTTCGGTGTTTCAGGAATGAGGTGATCAAAGACTATGGCCTCAAGGCGCGGATTCATGTTTACCCCGATGGTCACTTTTTCCGAGTATTCAAAAAACACTCTACGTACGAGTCGTTTTGATCCCTGTGATTCTTGAAAAATAGGGAATCCCATTTTAAGACGTTTACTTTTAAAATAGAATACGTCCAGAATTTTCTTATTCGTACTTCGTCCGCTTCCGTTATAACCGATAACAGTATAGAGCGTTTTGTTGCCTTTTTCAACAGGTATAATATTGTAATACAATGCTCCATACCAGTTTTGTGGTGTTAATGTGTTTGTAGGTCGTGGTGGAATGGTTATTTTATCTTCTTTAAATTCAATTACCTCATTGGGTCGATCTCCCCATTTCGGAATCACCATGAAACAATAATGAAAGTGTAATCCGCTACTTTTTTCGATATTCCAATTGAACAATCGAAAAGCATCATCTGGTGATTTGATGGTAGACATAGTCGTTAGTTGTTCAAAGGGATATTCCATTACACCCGGATGGGTTAGTACTTCGCGCATTAAATTAACCAATGATTCATTTTCCAAATCAATTAGTTGATCATCCTTTGTGGCTCTTAGTAAATCAAGTTGTGCTTTTATTTCAGCTTCTTTATTGAGTAGGAAGCTGTCCACTTCGACATTTTTACTGAACGAATTAATCGCTAGGCTGACTATAAAAAGATATGTTAGTATCGCTTTCACCAAATATTCAGTATCAATTCTTATACCATCTATAACAGTATATACAACAAAGGTAACAATAAGGAGACGAACCTCCAATTAATTGTATTTACGACAGCTAATAAATAATGTTCGGGTAGCTGACCTGGATTCTTCTAATAAAGTAATAAGGGGTTTTTAAGATAACGACTAAATATATTTCTAAATTTGTTACTTATGGAAAAAGTGAAAATTAGATTGGGAGGGGTCCCCGAGCATTTTAACCTTCCGATTCACCTTGCCAAAGAGAAAGGAATTTTTAGCAGTCGAGGAGTAGAACTAGAGTGGACAGATTTTGGCGGAGGAACGGGACAAATGACCAAGGCGTTGCGAGATGATGAGGTAGATGCCTGTATCCTTCTCACGGAGGGCATGATTAAGGATATCATTAAAGGAAATCCTTCTAAGATTATCAGTGAATATGTTACGACTCCATTGACTTGGGGTATTCATACAGGTGTGAATAATTCTCTAGTTAACTATAGAGATATCTTTGATAAGCAGTATGCAATTAGCCGATTTGGATCAGGTTCTCATTTAATGGCAATTGTTGATGCAGATAGCAAAGGGCATCGATTAGAGAAAGAGCAGTTTACGATCATTAAAGATATCAACGGAGCGTTACCTTCCTTGGATAATCTAGATACGGATGTCTTTTATTGGGAGAAATATACAACAAAACCATACGTTGATTCGGGGCAGTTACGTCGCATCGGTGAGTACAATACACCATGGCCTTGTTTCGTTATTGCAGCGACTGACAAAATCTTAAAAGAACATCCCGATACGATCGTTCGCATGTTAAGAACGATTCATGATGAGTGTGATCATTTTATGCATAACGAGCATATTATTTCTGAAGTAAGCAAACGATATAACCAGAAAATAAAAGATGTTGAACGTTGGTATAATAGTACCGAATGGGCAATTCATGGATGGGTTAGCGAAAAAATGATGCGAAGTGTCATCTATCATTTGCAAACTGCTGAAATTATTGGTGAAGATGAGGAAATTCCGGATTTAGTATGGAAAAGGTAGTACCGTATTACATAAAGGAAGCTACTGCGCCTGTTGTTCCAATAATTCTGAGCATACCTCATTCTGGCACGGCTTTTCCAGCGGAATTAAAAGGGCATTATCATGAGGAGCAGTTGGCAAAATTAGATGATACGGATTGGTTTTTAGATCGATTGTATGAATTTGCTCCGGCAATGGGTATTACAGTGATTCATGCGAAGTATAGTCGTTGGGTAATTGACTTAAATCGGGATCCAGAAAGTGCTCCGTTGTATGGTGATGGTAGATTGATTACCGGTTTAACATCAACAACTGATTTTTTTGGTAATGAGCTGTACAAAGAGGGAATGGCTCCTGATCAAGAAGAAGTTGAAAGAAGATTAGCTCTTTATTATCAGCCCTATTTCGATAAGGTAAATGAACTATTGCAAGTACGAAAATCTAAATTCGGTGAAGCCATTTTGTGGGATGCACATTCTATTAGATCAATGGTGCCGACCATTCGACCGAATAAATTTCCTGAAATGATTTTAGGCACCGCAGAGGGTAAAAGTGCTGATCAACGATTTGTAGATGCTGCTTTAGGTGTCTTAAGATCTTCTTATGAGGTTAATCTAAATGATCCTTTTAAAGGAGGACGAATCACGCGTTTTTTCGGGAAACCAGAGGACGGCATTCATGCATTACAATTAGAAAGAAACAAAGATTTGTATATGGCGGATGATGAACTCAATTATCATCCTGAACGTGCTGCCAAGATGCAGATTATTCTCAAAAATGCGTTAACAGCGCTTATTGAAGCTTTTTAATGATGAAATGGCTACGGTTTATATTATTCCCGTTTGGGTTTTTATTTGCTGGCATTACATTTCTGCGCAATAAGTTCTATGATTGGAACATTTTTAAATCATCCAAGTTTAGCATTCCGATTATCAATATTGGAAATTTAAGTGTCGGAGGAACGGGTAAAACGCCACATACTGCGTATCTAATTGATTTATTAAAAAACGATTATCAACTTTTTACCCTTAGTCGCGGTTATGGCCGTAAAAAAAGAGGCTTTATCATTGCGGATGATCAGAGCGTTGCTCATGATATTGGTGACGAGCCCCTTCTTTACTATAAACGTTTTGGGCAAGAAATCGGCGTTGCTGTAGAGACAAACCGGGTGATGGGGGTAATTGAAATTTGCAGAGAGCAACCAGAAACAAACTTAATCTTATTGGACGACGCTTATCAACACCGTGCAATTCATGCTGGATTGAATATTTTGATTACCACTTACGAAAAACCGTTTTATCAAGATTATATCCTTCCCGTGGGTGATTTAAGAGAATGGCGAGCAGGTAAAAAAAGAGCCGATATTATTATCGTATCAAAGTGCCCTGATTTATCTGAATTGGAGAAGGGAAAAATCATCACACAAATTGCACCTGCTCAGCATCAATCCGTCTTTTTTTCCAAAATAAATTATGGTCAATTACGCTCTTTGTATTCTGCGAAAGAATCGGATAACATTAATGGTCGACCAATCATTTTAGTCACTGCAATAGCTAATGCATCCTACCTTCGTAAATTCTTAGAAAAATCGCACCGCATCCTCTGTCATTTTGAATTTAACGATCATTATGATTTTAAGGAGACAGACATCTCGGAAGTTCATAATTTATTTGATAAATTTGTGTCGGAAAAACCTTTGATTATCACAACAGAAAAAGATGCCATGCGCCTTTTTCGCGCTGATTTTGAAAGCGCTTTAATGGCTTATCCTTGGATGATTCAAGATATTGAAGTAGAAGTGGATAGAGCGGAAGAATTTAACCAATTAGTGAAGACGCATGTGGAAAAAAATAGTTGAAACAACAGAATACATAAACCAAGCTTATAATAAACAGCCTGTGATCGGAATTGTATTGGGTACTGGTTTGGGTGGATTAGTCAATGAAATTAACATTGAAAAAACACTGGATTATGAATCCATTCCAAATTTTCCTGTATCGACTGTAGAAAGTCACTCAGGGAAACTGATTTTTGGTGAATTAGGTGGTAAAATAATTGTGGCAATGCAGGGTCGTTTTCATTATTATGAAGGTTATTCTGCCGAAGAAGTCACTTTTCCAATCCGCGTTATGAAAATGTTGGGTGTTAAGCATTTATTGGTGAGTAATGCTTCAGGAGGCGTCAACCCAGATTTTGAGGTTGGCGAAATTATGTTGATTAATGATCACATCAATTTATTCCCAGAACATCCTTTGAGAGGTAAAAATATTGATGAGCTCGGATCTCGTTTTCCCGATATGTCGGCACCTTATGATAAAAAAATGATTGGTCTGGCAAAGGAAATTGCGGCAGAAAAGGGGATAAAAGTTAGCGAAGGTATTTATGCTGGATTAACGGGTCCAGCCTTGGAAACTCCAGCTGAATACAATTACATTCGAATTATTGGCGCAGATACGGTTGGAATGTCGACCGTTCCAGAAGTTATTGTGGCGCGTCACATGGATATTCCTGTTTTCGCTGTATCGATCATAACAGATTTGGGGGTCCCTGGGAAGATTAAAAAAGTGAATGTTGCAGAAATTATTGCTGTTGCCAATAAGCAAGAGCCAAAGATGACAGCAATTATGAAAGAATTAGTTAGTCGCATTTAAGAAATTCAATGGAGTTAAGCGAAGAAATAAGAAATAAGTATCAACCGGTAATTGGCTTGGAGATTCACGCTCAAATGGCTACGAAATCTAAGGCTTATTCAAACGATAAGAATGAATATGGGGCTACGCCCAATACCAATGTTAGTGCTATTACCTTAGGTCATCCCGGAACATTACCGCGGATGAATAAGAAAACGATTGAATACGCCATTAAAATGGGGATTGCATGCGAATGTGATATAGCTGGCAAGCAACATTTTGCGCGCAAGAACTATTTTTATCCAGATCTTCCAAAAGGCTACCAAATTACCCAGGATACAACACCTATTTGTACTGGAGGCCATGTTTTAATCAAGGATGAACATGGTCATGAAAAGAAGATTGGTTTAACGCGCATCCATATGGAGGAAGATGCGGGGAAAAGCATCCATGATATCGATCCTTTTAATACCCTAATAGACTTGAATCGTGCGGGTGTTCCGTTGATTGAGGTGGTATCAGAACCTGAAATAAGAAGTTCGCAAGAAGCATATAATTATGTTACTGAAATTCGAAAGCTGGTGCGTTATTTGGAGATTTGTGATGGAAATATGGAGGAGGGGAGTTTGCGTTGTGACGCCAATATCTCGGTGATGTTAAAGGGCGCAAAAGAGTTTGGTGTTCGTGTTGAGGTGAAGAATATGAACTCAATGCGAAATGTGCAACGTGCTATTGAGTATGAAATTGAGCGTCATATTTTGGCTATAGAAAATGGTGAAACTTTATATCAAGAAACGCGCAATTTTGACGCATTAAAGGGCGTAACTACCGCTATGCGTAGCAAAGAGGCTGCAAATGATTACCGATTCTTTCCTGAGCCAGATTTACAACCGATTAATGTAACGAAAGAGCAGGTTGATAATTTGCGCAGGACGATGCCACCATTGCCAAACGCTTTGTTTAAGAAGTATACGGGAGAATTGCAGTTGTCTGAATACGATGCACAATTATTGACAGATCAGAAAGATATGGCCTTGTATTTCGAGGACTTGATTAGTCATACGAAAAACTATAAGGCGGCAGCCAATTGGTTAATGGGAGATGTTAAATCTTATTTGAACACGAATGCGGTTCTTATTAGTGATTTCCCTATTCATCCTGAGCGTTTAGCAGGATTAATTCAATTGATCGATGAAGGGAAGATTTCTAATAATCTGGCTAGTCAAAAGGTTTTTCCTGCTATGCTAGAGGCGGAAGGGACTGCTGAGGCGATTGCGCAAGCAAATGATTGGATTCAAGATTCAGATGAAGATTCGATTCGCGGAGTGATCAAGGAAGTTTTTGAGGAAAACCCATCGGAGTATGAGCGATTTAAGAGCGGAGAAAAGAAATTGATGGGCTTCTTAATGGGGCAAGTGATGAAAAAGAGTAAAGGAAAAGCTGATCCTAAATCAGCAAGCAAATTAATGAATGAAATGATAAATGCTTAGCAAATAAGCATAATGAAAAGGTTTATGAAAAAAATTAAAAATAATTTGATGTGGCTATTAGCCGGAGCAGTTTTTCTGGTTAGTTGTGGTGGTGATGGTGAGACGGATATAAAAGAGAGTTCAAGACCTGGTCATTTGATTACTGGAGAAATTGATAATGCAGAAGGATTAGATGCTGTTTTGTTAATGTTCGAAGAGAAAAAAGAGAAAGTAATTGATACAGTGCAGATTACAAATGGTAAATTCGAATTCGAGACACCAACCAAAGAACTAAGGGAGTACATCTTGATCATTGGGGAACAGCAAATGCCTATTGTGATGTTCTTAGATGAAAGTTCGGATGTTGTTGAAATTAATGGCTCTTATCCGGAAATTGGAGACAACTACACTATTTCTGGATCAGAGGCAAGTGAGGATGTAAAGGATTATTTGACCTTTTTAACGCCTTTTTTTGCGGTTGAGCAGGAATTGAGTAATCGCGTAAGAGCATTACCACCAAATGACTCAGTTAGTTTTAACGCTATATTGGTGGAGTGGGATAGTGTAAGCGCAATCCAGAAGGATTACGCGATCAATTATATCAATCAAAAGCCAAGTTCTCCGGTAAGTTGGTTGATGTTAAAAGAATTGTTTCCTCCTGGTGGTTTAGAATTTTTTGACACGACCGATTTTCAATATTTTGAGCAAGTTGCAAGCGAAATGCGTGGTAAGTATCCGTATTCAGAATATCCTGATTTGATTGATAGTGATTTGAAGAGCTTCAGAAACCAATTGGATCTCATGAATCAACCTCCTCTTGCTGAAGGTTATGGAACAGACGAAGGAGATTTAGCTCCTGAGATCAATCTACCGAATGAAAATGGACAACCGCTTTTACTGTCTTCATTGAAAGGATCAATTGTATTACTTGATTTTTGGGCGTCATGGTGTGGCCCTTGTCGAAAGGAAAATCCGAATGTGGTTCGTCTGTATGAACAGTATAAAGATAAAGGCTTTACAGTCTATAGCGTTTCATTAGATGATGATCGCGATCCGTGGTTACGTGCAATTGAAGCAGACAACCTTTCATGGCCGAATCACGTTTCAGATTTGAGTGGATGGCAATCACGTGCTGCTGCTGTTTATAATGTAACAGCCATTCCTTCTACATTTTTGTTGGATTCGGAAGGACGAATTATAGCAAAAAACCTACGAGGAGCGCAACTGGAACAAAAGTTGCAAGAGATACTCGGATAACTATAAAAACAACAAAATTTTATGTGCTTTAAGCAAGTTAATTTACTACTTACATTTCTAATAACATTGACAGGTTTTGCTCAATCAGAGCAAAAAGGAGGGCCAATTCATATTGAAGGATTAATTGTTGGCGCTGAAAATCAAACGGTTGAACTTTTAAATAAAAACATCGGAGGCTGGCAGAATGCCTATTATACGGCTAAAACCGATGAGAAAGGTCAATTTTCTCTGGACACTGCCATTTCAGTGGAGGATTATTTCTTTTTGAAAACAGCTAATGGACAAATGGTAAATCTAGTTTTGCGTCCGGGTGATAGCCTGCGCGTATACGGTGATGCTAGAGATCTGCTAGGAATGACAAATGTCTTAGGTTCTGAGGATTCTGATTTACTGAATGTTTATCTGAGAGAGTTTAGATCTTTTAAAGAAGCAAAGGATTCATTGACATTGATTGCTCGCAAGAACCCTGAGTTAACAGATCAGGTCAATTCGTTCTTTAATCCCATTGCACAGAATTTTTACACCTACCGCAATACGTTTATCAATGAGAATAAACGTTCACCTGCCTTGGTTGGTACATTAAATTCTTTCGATCAACAAAAAGAATGGTCAACTTATAAGCAAGTTGTAGCAATGCTCTCGCTATCTTTTGGACAATCACCAACGGTGCAAGGTATAACTGCTTATGTAGCTAAGAAGGACGGTCAAATGACAGCACAGGCGGATGCTGCAGCTAAAAAAGCGGCCATGTTTAAACCTGGAACTGAAGTTAAAGACATTGTTATGCCAGACACTTCTGGTACGATCATTAAACTTTCAGATTTAAGAGGAAAAGTTGTTTTGATAGATTTTTGGGCGAGTTGGTGTAAACCTTGTCGGCGAGAAAATCCAAATGTAGTTAAGGCATATGAAAAATACAACGAGGATGGTTTCGAAGTATTTAGTGTTTCTTTGGATAAAAAGGGCTTTAAATCACGTTGGATAGCGGCTATTGAACAAGATGGTTTGGTGTGGCCTTATCACGTGAGTACGATGGAAGGGTTTAGCACACAAGCTGCTCGAGATTATGCTGTGAATAGTATTCCTTTTACTGTTTTGATTGATGCTGAAGGTAAAGTAATTGCAACCAATTTGCGCGGTCCTCGTTTAGAAGAGGAGTTACAACGTATCTTTGGACATTAATGGCAACTAAGAAAATATTTTTTGCATCTGATTTTCACCTCGGTGTCCCGAATCCGAAATCGAGTTTGGAGCGTGAGAAAAAAATTGTTCGCTGGTTGGATAGTATCAAAGATGAGGCCGAAGAAATTTATTTGCTGGGTGACGTCTTTGATTTTTGGTTTGAATATAAACAGGCTATTCCAAGAGGTTTTGTGCGTTTGCAAGGTAAGATTGCGGAATTAACTGATCAGGGAATTCCGGTTCATTGGTTCATTGGAAATCACGATATGTGGATCTTTGATTATATTCCAAGTGAATTGGGTGTTCACATGCATCACGCTGAAATCGTAAAAGAGTTTAATGGCAAGAAGTTTTATATCGGTCATGGTGATGGTTTGGGACCCGGAGATCATGGATATAAGTTTATCAAGAAGGTTTTTCGCAATAAGGTATGTCAGTGGATGTTTGCACGGCTACATCCTAATTTCGGAATCGGTTTAGCGAATATGTTTTCAAAAAAGAGTAGGGCTTCTTCGGCAGAGGCAGATGCAACATATTATGGCGATAAAGAAATGCTCACGGCTTATGCAAAATCTGTGCTATCCGAAAAAACGTATGATTATTTTGTCTTTGGGCACCGTCATTTACCGATGATAATAGAAATCGGTGATCAATCCACTTATTACAATCTTGGTGAGTGGATAAACTTTTGTACCTATGGGGTTTTTGATGGCGAAAACTTGGAATTAAAGGTGTTCGAAGGAGAGAGTGGGGCAAGCGAAATGATTAAACGAGATACTGTGGATTTAACCACTTAAATCAGCCACCTTATTTTTTCACTTTCTCTCTAATTCTGTCTCCTCTTGATTCTATAAGGTCATCATCTGGATTCAGTTTTTCCGCTTTTTCTATCCAACTTAACGTCTTTTCATATTCTTTTTGACGATAATAATAGGTGGCTATTTCACTATAAGTTGAGGCTTTGTAGGTAATTATGCGCTCTGTTTCTGAGATTGAATCGTATTTTGGAAAGGTTTCTAATAATGCAAGTATTTCAAAACCGAGCTCATCATTGTTGATCAAGAAAACATCATCCAAATACATGTAGAGAAACGCAAAAACAAACTCTGTATAATAAGTGCTTTCGGTTAGAAAAGGGTAAGTTTTTTGATAAACCTTAATCGAGTCCATGAATTCCTTTTCGTCCGTTTCATTCTTAATCGCGACTCGCACAATATGTTGACCTAAGGCGTCTTTGTAATGATGGTTCTCCGGATTTAAATAGATCGCTTCTTTTAATAAGGCAAGTGACTCATTAACATCGCCATTAAAAGACATCTTATAGGCTTTAATGTACTTCGTAAAACTCAAGAATAAGTTGTAGTCTTCATGATCGCTGAGATTAGTTTGAATCCATTCATCACATAGGTTTACGAAAGAGGTGTCTTCTCGATCTACCAAAGCGTCTTGGTAATAATACTCAAATGACGAAATGATCGACTCTTTAGTTTTGGTATCTGGTGTTAAAGCGTATAATGTGGTTATGTATTCGGGAATTTTCAGATCTGTTTTTTCTAAGTCTATCAAGATGTCATTTAATAATGCGGCTTTGAGATGATCAAGATTTTCATTTTCATAAAGTTCAGTTGCCAATTTCACCCATGTTAAAGCTTTTTCTTTTCTCCCTTCCTCAGCCATTTCCATTGATTTATTGAAATAATACATGCCTATTAGTTCGTTTAGAGATACATCGTTTATTTCCGTGAATTTCTGGTTAATGTACTCTTGTAATCCTATCTTACGAATTTTTGTTTCCGTTGTCAGCTCCGATCGTAAGATGTGGTTCACAACCATGGAAAGCGGGATATCCGTCCAATAATAAATGCTATTTGCTTTATGACCGCAGTTCCACGTAATGGGGTTGGTTTTGGGGTATGCAATTAAGTCTACCTGAATTGAACTAACACGAATCGCATAGGGGATTTCAAAAGCATCAAATATGATTCCCATCAGAATAGCACTTGTAACGGGGGTATATATACCATATGCATCAATCTCCGAAAAGTTAGCAAATTCTGCGTATTGTCTGAAAAAACGCCTCTCCACGGCGATGGTCAACTTTTTGACTTTTTTCGACTTTGGTAATTGTTTTAAGTCTTGATTCTTTTGTATGAACTGAAGCAGATCAAATTCTAGCATTTGCGAAGTTCGGCTGGATTCATGACGATACATCAACTTGACATGCTCGGTATTTCCCGTTTGCCCAAATGAAAAATAGATGAGATGAATCAATAATAGGGTTAAAAGGTATCGCATATTCATAAACAAAACTAGTGCTTAAATTCTTTTCCAGAAAAAAAAAGTGAAACCTTTTAATCATTCATGCGTTCTAATGATTGTAAACGAATTTTTAAATTTCGATTACGGACTTATAAGGGATAAGAGGGTTATTTGTGTCAGACGAATGCCCTCTTTTTTGTTTAAGATCATCAGCGACGAATTCCGTAAGCTAACTAACGAAGTTTTAAGAGGTCAGGTTGCTGAGCAATCAAAAAAACCTTAAATTTGCTCAAACTTTAAGAAGATGTATACAGGTAAGGTGAAGTTTTTTCATGAGGCCAAAGGATTTGGATTTGTTGTGGACGAGGATTCTGGCCGCGAGTATTTTGTCCATATTTCTGGTCTAATTGACGCGGTTCAAAAGAACGAAAAGGTATCGTTTGAACTAGCAGATGGGGAACGCGGTAAAAACGCCGTTAACGTCAAGCTAATCTAACTTGTATTGAAAATATTTATTATCAAGGCTTCTCTAATTCGTTATTGAAGCCTTTTTTCATAGATGGAATTATGATTGAACGTAAATGTTTACAATGCGGTACTTGGAATAAAGATGAGGATCACTGTATGAATTGCGGAGAACCAATCTCACCAAAAGAGATTGATCGTGTAGAGACAAAGAAACGTCTCGAAGCTGAAGCGAATCTGCCCAAGGACAAATGGGAGCTTCTCATGGATAGAATGAAACATCACCAATCAGTCTTTGTTAGAGTGATGTACAAAGTCATTTATTCAATCGGTATTGTATTCGCCGCTATTGGAGGATTTTTTGCCTGGTTAATTGCAATGGCAAATGGCTAATTAAAATGGCTTGGAGACTATTCATATCACCTGTTTTTCTCATTGCAGTTATTGGCTATGCTTATGTTCGATTGGGTAGAATAGGTTGGTTTTATGTTCCTCAAATGCTCAATGATTATCTAGCAGATTTGGTATGTTTACCTATCATTTTAACTTGTTGTTTAGCTGGGGTGAGAATGATCAAAGAGATTCCAAATTACCAACTCAATTGGCTTATGGTACTCGGTATGACCATCTTTTATGCTGTTCTTTTTGAATGGATACTACCGCAACAATCTTCAAATCACACAGCAGACTGGGGGGACGTAATAGCATATTTTATTGGTGCGAGTTGTTATTATTATTTTAGAGGTATAAAGTGGTTCCAGCCTAAACTGAATGCTTCTGGTCATTAGATTTAAAATTTAGGATAATTTGTTAACTTTAGAACGTAAATTATCAACCATGAAAAATATCCTTCTTTGTGTTCTTCTTATAGTTTCTATTGGCACATTTGCGCAAAATCAACCTTCTTTTTTTAAAGTTTATCCAGTTTTGGATGGAACCGAACCCAATTGGGTAACTGAAATGTACGACTTAGATGCTAATGTAATGGAGGTGATAGATGCGTATCATACCTTTTATAGCGAAAATTCTTTTGAAAAGAATATCCATACGCAGAACTATAAATACTGGTTGCGCACTGTCGAGCCTTATGTTCAAGAAAGTGGCGAGATAATAATACCCAATAAAGAAGTTGAAAAAGAATGTCTTAATCTATTAAAAGAACAAAAAAAAAGAGGCGCAGCTGCTAAAACGAGTGCATGGCAAAATATCGGACCAGATCGAACTTTCCGAAATGATGGATCGATGCAACTTCGTCCTACTCAAGTTAATGTTTATTGTATGGATGTTGCACCATCTGATAATGATATTGTATATGGCGCAGCAGAAGGAGGAGGTATTTTTAAATCAAGTGATCATGGCCTCAATTGGGAATTGATTACCAAAAACGAATCATTCACGAATGCTCAGGACATTAAAGTGCACCCCGATAATCCAGATATTGTGTATGTCGGAACAGGAAGTGATATCTATAAAACAATAGATGGCGGAGTATCTTGGACTTTAAATTATTCCGCTCCTGGAACAATTGAGCAATTTTACATTCATCGTACAACACCATCCAACGTTTATGCAGCAACGGCAAATGGACTTTTCTTTACAAATGACGATGGTAGTTCTTGGTCAGAATTATATACCGCAAGATGTTGGGACATTGAGGCGCATGCCGTTAATCCTGATATTTTGTTCTTATCGGTCCACAACGCGGCTGCAAAAAGAGCGGAGATATTTAAATCCGTTGATGCCGGCTTAACATGGGAGTTAAAAGAGTCGGGATGGTATGTTCCTACCGATTTTGCTGCGGCTTCAGATATCGGTTGTAAAATTGGTGTTACCCCTGCTGATCCAGATCGCATTTATGCTGGGCTTATCGGGGCAAGTAAAGGAGGAGATAATGGCTGGATAGGGGTTTATTACAGTGAGGATGGAGCTGATACCTGGGTGAACGCTGATGGGATTGATGGAGGTCCATATGAACCGGGTAATGATCCAGCTACCAATTGGTTTGTAGCTGGATACGAAGGTGGTTATCATCAAGGTTGGTATAATTTTGATTTGGATGTATCTGATACGGATCCAGACAAGATATGGATCGGTACCATATGGTTTTGTGAGTCTGGAAACCGCGGGGCGAATATTGAATATGTCCGTGGATCCCGTAGTCTTGAAATGCATGCCGATATACAGGATATTGATGTTGTTAATGGTGAAGTTTGGGTAGCGTCTGATGGTGGAATCAATTTTTCAACAGATGAATGTCTTTCTGTGGAAGTGCGAAACACTGGAATTTCAGCAAGTACTTATTGGGGTTTTAATCAAGGTTGGAACGAAGATACATGGACCGGTGGTCGTTATCATAATGGCGATGCCGTTTATCATGAGTACTTCGGGGTAGGAAACACCATGTTTATGGGAGGTGCAGAGCAGGCAACTGGATACGTAAACCCTTTAAATAATAGAGAAACGCATTATTCAGATATTTCAGATAAGGTTACGCCTGATGCATTGACTGAGAGTTCTTCAAACACGGCTAGTTTTAGTCTTTATCCCAATGAGAGTTATGGTCTTCTCAATTCGAGTGAAGTGGAGTATGATCCAAGATATTCGGATCATCTTTATTTAGGTAATGAAAACATCTTTTATAAATCGGAAGATGGAGGAGCGAGTTTTGAAGCGCTTTTTGAATTCCCTGAGTTTAGTAGAGTTTTGGAATTCGAAATTTCTCGCGAAAATCCTGATATCATTTATTGCATCGTTCGAGATGGCTTTAACTGTGCCATATATAAGTCAATTGATCAAGGAATCAATTTTGAATTAACGGCTGAATTACCAACAGGTTCGCTCTCGAGGATCGATATCACATTAAATCCATTAGACGCAGATGAGCTTTGGGTGGCCGTTCATTTTGGTGCTGACGGCGAAAAAGTTTTTGCCACTTATGATGGTGGTTCATCCTGGGAGAATAAAACAACGGCTGTTCTCAACGGACATGCCATTCGTGACATCGTATTTCAAGCAGGATCTGACCACGTGGTTTATGTCTCTTCAAACAATAATGTCTTTTATTGGGATGAGTCATCAGCGGATTGGGTGATGTATAGCGAAGATTTACCATTCATCACACGCACGTTACATTTTCGTCCCTTTTATCGTGATCATAAACTCCGTTTAGCAGGAGGAAGAGGAGTTTGGGAAGCTTCTTTGGTAGCACTATCACTACCAATCGCTCAGCCGATGGTCAACTCAGAAACGGTCTATTGTAGTCGTGATACGACTCAGTTTAACTGCTATTCTGTATTAAATCATGAAGGCGCTTCTTGGCTTTGGGGTTTTTCTCCGATGCCGGAATACGTTAGTTCCTTGACAGATCGAAATCCAAAAGTTGTTTTCGGAGCAGAAGGAAGTTATGATGTCACGCTCACGGTAACGGACGGAGAGGGGAATACTGATACGAAAACTGTAGAAAACATGGTCACACTCAATGACCAGTGTCAGCCTGATCCTTTTCCAGGATTTGCGATGGAATGTTACGAATCGGGAGATTATGCTACAACAAATAATTTGAACATTGAAGCAACAAATGAATTTACGGTTTCAGCCTGGATAAAACCAAATGGAATTCAACCGGCATATACAGGAATCGTTTTTAATGATGGTACCAGTGCAGGTTTAAATTTCCGCCCAGATAATCAATTGGCTTATCACTGGCCAGGGGGTGCTTGGTGGTGGGACAGCGGATTGTTCGTAGAAGAAGACGTATGGTCGCATGTTGCCTTGGTGGTAACACCAGATTCAATAACTGTTTATTTAAATGGGGTAGGTTCAACGCATGTCGTGGCTCCAACTCCAGTTTCTATTGCCTCAATGAAGCTTGGAAGTTATCAAGGATGGGGAAGTCGAAATTATTCAGGTTTAATTGATGAAGTTTGCATTTGGAACAGAAGTCTCTCACGAGATGAATTGAGAGAGTTGCGTCATTTGACGCGTACAGGCGAAACTCCATACACAGATGGTTTAGTATCTTATTATCAATTTAATTTGGATGGCACAACCGCTGTAAATGATCGCATTGGCAGTAATCATGCTGTCATGAATGCAGGAGCCACTAAAGTAATATCAACTGGTCCTTTCGGTGGTGGAAATAGCGATCGATTATATGTCGGTACAGAGGGTACATATTTCTTTCCGAATTCGGAAGCAAGTTTTGTTTTAGCTTCGTCTTCAGAAATCAATGGAGAGGTGGTGGTTTCTAGGTTACATCTTGAACCCAATAGCCTTCCTTCTGAAAACCCTAATACTGGAAACTATTGGGTTATTAATAATTATGGTGATGGGGATTTTCCGAATTTAGAGAGTATTTCTTTTGTTCCATTTGAGGCTACGCCAGAGGGTTTGGCAGAAAATGCTTTGCTATATACAAGAAGTGAAAATGAGGATCTAGAAGTTTGGGCGGAAAGATGTGCAGCGTATGAATTGGATGCGGCATTCAATTACAATTCAGATTGTGAAATTACCAATTTTCAACAGTTTTTTATTGAGTCATCCGTAGTCGAGGATGATATTATTGTTAAAATTGATGAAAGTACCCGTGGAAATCAAGTGCAACTTTACCCGAACCCAAATGATGGCATGTTGTATATTGATTTTGAAGAATTTGATGCACTAGATTTCGAACTCGTCGATAACACAGGTAAAATTGTGGTCAAATCTAGTCTGAACAGCTCCGGCCAATTCTTGGATATCTCTATACTTGCCGCAGGCATATACTTTTATCGACTAAGTGCTCAATCAGGTGAAGTCGTGCAAGTGGGGAAAGTCGTAAGACGCTGATAGGAAGGGAAATTTTGCTCTTTGCTAAAGCACATTGATGGGGTGATTAAACTTCCCCTAACAAGGTCTCATCTTGCTCTGCCAAGACAAAATAACGTGGATCGTCAATATCTCTTTCAATTATTTCATCCAAATGTGGGTTAGTTTTGGTCAGTAATCGAACGCATTGTGGACTAAGATGCTTTAGTGTGATTGATTTTCCAGTTTTCTCATAACGATCCACTAGATTTTTAATGGCTTCAATTCCTGAATGATCCGTCACTTTTGATTCAATGAAATCAACCTCAATTTTAACAGGGTCTTGCGCTATGGTAAATTTATTATTAAAGGCTTGCACCGAACCAAAGAATAAAGGTCCCCAAATCTCATATACTTTTGTACCATCTTCTCGCGTTGTTTTTCGCGCACGAATTCGTTTGGCATTCTCCCAAGAAAATACAAGAGCAGAAACAATTACACCGCAGATAACAGCTATAGCAAGATCAAAGAATACGGTCATACTCGAAACGAGGATCAATACAAAAGCATCTGATCTTGGGATTTTACTAATAATGCGGAAACTCGACCAAGCAAATGTACCGATAACAACCATAAACATAACACCTACAAGCGCTGCAATAGGCACCTGTTCAATTACGCCAGCACCAAAAAGGATGAAGATCAACAAAGTAACGGCAGCGACAACGCCTGATAATCTTCCGCGACCACCAGAGTTGATATTGATAATGGATTGTCCAATCATAGCACATCCTCCCATACCTCCAAATAAACCGTTAATGAAGTTTGCTCCGCCCTGAGCGATGCATTCACGGTTACCGTTTCCTCTCGTTTCTGTCAATTCGTCAACTAAATTCAATGTCATTAAGGATTCGATTAAACCAATAGCTGCGAGTATTAAAGCAAATGGTAAAATCGTATTAAATGTTTCAAAAGTTAGCGGAATTTCTGTGAATGTTTCCGAATGGAAAGTTGGCAAACCTCCATTTAAACCTGCGCCACCACCTTCTTTGATAAACGAACCTACTGTGCTGACATCCATGCCGCCAAATATCGTGATACAGGCGACGATAATTATTGCTGTTAATGCAGCCGGAATCTTTTTCGTTAGTTTCGGCAAGAAAATCATAATACCCATTGTCAACCCGACCAAAAGTAGCATCATTAATAATTGACTGGTGGGTAACCAAGATTTTGATATTCCAGCAGATTCAATCTTATAGATGCGATTATCCTCTATATTATAAGCTACCTTTTTCGTTTTCAAAGAAAACACTTGATCTTCTTTTAACTCGTATTTAGCTTCTGTTGTATTTGGGTCAATCAATTGATTATTGAAAAGACTATAAAGCGTTTGCCCACTAGCGATATCAATTACTTCATCATCATTAATTGAATAGACCTTTTCTTTTGAAACAGACACAATTTTGGGCTGTCCATAATGATCGCGATCTGTGGTTTTAAACATACCTAATTGTGAGAGAAAGATCACTATTGCCAATCCGTTAACAAAACCCATCATGACAGAGTGGGGAAGTAAACGAACAAATTTCCCAAGTTTCAGAACTCCAGCTAAAATTTGAATGATTCCGACTAATAATAAAGTGAGCAATAAGTACTCTAACCCATGTCCTCCTTGATCTTCTCCAATTTTCACTAGAGATACCATGACCACAGCCATTGCTCCGGTTGCTCCAGAAATCATACCAGGGCGACCACCAAAAATCGATGTGATGATCCCCATCATAAAGGCTCCGTATAATCCAACAAGCGGATCAACTCCTGCAACAAATGCAAATGCCACGGCCTCAGGCACCAAAGCCAAGGCTACCGTTAATCCCGATAGAATATCATTTTTTGCGTTTGCTGAAGTTTTCCTTATTAATTTGAACATACCCTGAAAAAAAGCGCAAAGTTAAAGGAATTATTGAAGCATGAACGGGGTTCGAGCATTCTGTTCTAGCAGGGGTTGTGAATAACGCTGAAATTCGAAATCAATAATTGAAGACGTAAGTGCTCGAATCAAACGGTGTAGCGTATAAAGAGTCAATTAAGGAATATCCCGTAACCATGTTGATAAACGTGAATTTCACATAAGATCCTGCGGTTGTAACATAGGTAATATTTGTGTCTAGCGCACCATAATAATTGTAGGTTTTGTTTTCTGCACATCCATTACAGCCTTCTCGAAAATCTTGTGTTAATAATCGAAGATGATCTGATTCGCTTGGACCAAAATTTTCCATATCAAATTTTATCCATGATTTTGGTTCTAATTCTTGATCATAAACGTTTGATCCATCTGTGGTTACATTGGCGGACGTTTCTTCAATTTCTATTGTGAAATAGTTCTCTTTTTTATAAGTCATTAAAAAAGAAGTCACTTTTTCTCTTTCTATCGATAAATCATAGCGACCAGAACCATCAGTTTTAGCTGCTCCCGCGAAAATAAATCCCGCCGTTACTGCTCCGTTCTGCAATATTTTTTGATCCAGTTCAAAATCAACACCCGACAATGGCGAGCCGGTTAAGGCGTCTGTAACTTGACCTTCAAATTGATACATGATAGGACCTTTATTGCACGAAGCCAATAGTAGCACCGCACAAAAATTGATGATAATATTCCTTGAACGTATTTTCATATTTACTTGCTCATAAACTCTGGAACAGTTAATAGTCAGTGTTCACGAAATTGAATCTTGCTCTAAAGTTAAAAATACTCTATCGTTTTTCCAATAGTTTCTTACGATTTACTAAAAAGTGGAACGGTATTTGGAATTACTGCGCTAGAACCAATCTTGAATGAAAAGAAACTCACTGACAATTTAATCTACAAAAAGTTCGTCTTCATATAGCCAAGAGAACGATTTTTTTAGTTATTTTCGATTAAGACAACTAATTTGTAAAGAATGAAACTCTACGTACTAATGCTATTTGGAATGATATTCAGCGCACCTTTAATGGCGTTTGAAGTTGATCCGGCACCTCAGGACTCTTCAATGATTTATGATTTCCCTGAGAAAATGGCGCAATTTCCTGGTGGTGCAGATGCTATGGATCTTTTTATCCGTAAAAATTTGAATTACCCAACAGATCTTAAAAATGGGGGAGTAGGTGGAAAAGTTTATGTCCAATTTGTTGTCGAAAAAGACGGTTCCATTACAAATATCCAAGTACGTCGCTCAAGTAGAAATCAGTTTTTGGATAAGGAAGCTGTCAATGTTGTTAAAAAGATGCCTAATTGGGAACCCGGTTCAGTTCGTGGTAAAAAAGTACGCGTCAAACAGACGGTTCCGATTGCTTTTATTCCTTAGGTATTTTTACTCTCCTTCTAATAAATCAGGTCTACGCTCTTTAGTTCGCTTTAGACTTTGTTCATTGCGCCAAGCTTCAATTTTTGCTTCATGTCCAGATAAAAGTACATCGGGCACTTTATGTCCTTCATAATCTTCTGGTCGTGTGTACACCGGTGGTGCCAACAAACCATCTTGAAAAGAGTCAGATAAGGCAGAAGTTTCATCATTCAGAACACCGGGAATAAGGCGCACAACGGCATCAGTTAATACGGCAGCACCTAATTCACCACCAGATAAGACATATGATCCAATTGAGATTTCTTTTGTGATATAGATGTCACGAATCCGTTGATCAACCCCTTTATAATGACCGCATAGAATAATAATATTGTCCACCATCGATAAAGCGTTGCACGTTACTTGTTCTAAAATTTCACCATCAGGTGTCATATAGATGATTTCATCATACGCGCGCTCTTTTTTCAGCGCTTCAATACAATCAGCAATAGGCTGTATGGTCATGACCATTCCTGCGCCGCCTCCGTATTGATAATCATCTACGCTTTTTTGTCGATGCGTAGAATAATCTCGAATATTATGGACGTGAATTTCAACATGTCCATTTTCTTGGGCTCGTTTCATGATTGAATCATTAAAAGGGCTTTCAAGAAGTTTAGTCAATACGGTAAGAATATCTATGCGCATGCGGCAAATTTACTGAATCACGAGCAATATCCAGAAGAGAATTGAAAATAGAAAGGTGGTCAGTGCGATTTTTTTAAGTTCTGGATCAAAATCTGCTGGCTCTTTTATCCGAATAACGGTTCGCAGGTGGACCAAATGAATGATTAGAATTGGCAATAAAATAAGCACATATGGACTCTTCAAAACACTCAACATCACAATGATCGGCCAACTTAAACCGATGATCATTAAAACGTAATGATATATTTTCGCACCTTTAAAGCCCAGGATAACAGCCATCGTTCTTTTGCCTGATGCCGCATCATTAATCCGATCTCTCATATTATTCAAATTAAGAACCATCACACAAAAAGCCCCCATGGAAATAGCAGACCAAAGGATGCCGAAATGAAATGATTCTTTAACAAGGAGGTAAAAGGATCCACCGACACCGACCAACCCAAAAAAGATAAAAACAAAAAAATCACCCAAAGCACGATAACCATATGCGCCTTTACCTACAGTATATTTAATCGCTGCAGCAATAGCAAGTAGGCCCAAAACTAGGAATAAAATGAATTTTAGGTTGAGGATATCGCCGAAGGTCAAATAAAGTAAGTAGAGACCTGAAACTAAAGAAAGAATAGAGGTAATGATAATCCCATTCTTCATCTCTTTTGCAGTGATGATTCCGCTTTGTATTGCACGCTCTGGACCAACTCTATTATCATTGTCTGTTCCTTTAACCGCATCGCCATAATCATTTGCTAGGTTGGAGAGGATTTGCAGGAATAAGGTGGTTAGCAATAAAAATGTAAATATGGTCCAATTAAAATATTTAGTTGGGTCCAGGATTTTAGATAAAAAATTCAAAAGTTCCCATGCAAAAGCTGACCCCATTATGATTACACTAAACGATAACGGTAAGGTTCTTAATCGCATGGCCTTGATCCATGCAATTGTTTTACTTTGCTTATGAACTGGTTTATCTGTCACTTTTAATATTTATCTCCCCAGAGATTTTTAATCGTCTTTTCGATATCCTTTTCGCGGTTCGAGCTGCCGGCATCAAAAAAAGATGTGCCAGCAATCTCTTCAGGCATAAACTCTTGCTGAACGAAATTGTTCGCATAATCATGCGAATATTTATATTCTTTTCCGTAGCCTAGATCTTTCATTAATTTGGTTGGAGCATTACGCAGTGGCAAAGGCACGCTCAGACTTCCAGTTTCCTTAACGAGTTTTTGAGCCTTTCCAATTGCCATATAAGAACCATTTCCCTTTGGGGAGGTAGCCAAATAAATGACACATTGCGCTAGAACAATTCGCCCCTCAGGCCAGCCAATTTTATGTATCGCATCAAAAGTATGATTGGCCATAATCAAAGCGTTTGGATTTGCTAATCCAATATCCTCTGAGGCCGATATGATTAGGCGTCTGGCAATAAATTTAGGATCTTCACCACCTTCTATCATCCGTGCTAACCAATAGATAGCCGCATTTGGATCACTGCCTCGTATGGATTTAATGAAAGCAGATATGATATCATAATGCTGCTCACCGTCTTTATCATATGTGGCAATATTGGCTTGCAGGATATTGGTCACTAACTCGTCTGTAATAACCAGTTTTTTATCCTCGTATGCTTGATCAATCACCATCTCTAACGCATTCAACAGCTTGCGGGCATCGCCGCCAGATATTTTCATTAAAGCACTCGTTTCTTTGAGGTCAACTTTCTTGGTTTTTAATACAGTATCCTCTCTCAAAGCGCGATTCATAAGTTTGAGTAATTCCTCTTTCGTATGATGTTGTAAAGTATAGACCTGGCTTCGCGACAAGAGGGCAGAGATAACCTCAAAAGAGGGATTCTCAGTCGTAGCCCCAATCAGGGTTAAAACTCCTTTCTCAACAGCTCCTAATAGCGAATCTTGTTGCGATTTGCTAAAGCGGTGAATTTCATCAATGAATAAGATCGCATTTTGCTGTCCGAAAAAACCAGAACTACTTGCTTTTTGTATAATTTCTCGAATGTCTTTAACACCAGAATTAATAGCGCTTAATTGATGGAAAGGACGTTTAACGGTTTGAGCAATGATTTGAGCTAAAGTTGTTTTACCGACACCAGGAGGCCCCCAAAAAATCATAGATGGAATATGTCCTGACTCAATAGCGCGTCTAAGTCCCGAGTTTGGACCTAAAATATGCTCCTGACCAATGTATTCAGACAGGTTTTGGGGACGCATTCGCTCGGCTAAAGGACTTGATTGATTCATCTTAAACGAAGGTATAAATAAATCTTATACCGGTCGTTTATGTTTCCATCTTTTGTGCGACCATAACCAGAATTGAGGTTTTTCTTGAATAAGCTTTTCGAGCAATTCTGTATATATGTTCGTTATGTCGCCATCATTGGTAGTAGAAGGCTTTTCGCTGATCATTTGAAATTCAACTTCGTAATAACCACGCTTTACTTTTTTAGAATGACCAAATAAGACGGTATAGTCATATTTTTTTGCCAATTTCTCTGGTCCAGTATTCCAGCCTGTTTCTTGATTTAGGAAAGTATTCCAATGCGCAGCCTTTAAATTAGAAGGAGACTGATCGTTGACAATAATGACCATCTTTTTTTCTTTGCTGGAGGCAGAGAAGAAAGGGATTATATCTTTTGTCGCAATCAGTTGCATACCATAACGTGTTCTGGAGTCAAAAAGAATTTGATCGTAGAACGCATTTTTTAGCGGCTGGTAAAGGGAGTAAGTCGTGTATTTTGTCAGTTCAGGAAGACTCAATGAATAAAATTCCCAATTATTATAGTGTCCGCACGTGACAATTACATTTTGATCAGCGGCAAATAGTTTATCGAGTAAGTCCGGATTTTTAATACTCGTCCGTTTTAATACTTCTTTAGATGAAATACTAACGGACTTTATGCTTTCGAAAATGAAATCGACAAAATGACGATAAAATCCACGTTCAATTTTTCGAATTTCTTTGATGTCTTTTTCAGGAAATGCTTGCAAAAGGTTCTGACGCACAACTTTTCTCCGATATCGAACTAAGTTGTATGTTAGAAAGTTTACGATATCCGAAAAGAAATACAATAATCCCAAAGGCAAGTATGATAGTGGTTTCAGGACTACGTAGAATAATATTCGGTCAGCAATTTTTACCATGCATAATAAAAAACAGGATGCAAAGTTAAAAGTATCGGTTAATTGGACTAACAGTTGAGTACTTTTTATCCGATTTAATTGTGTGAAAGTTAGAATTTCAACTGCTTTAAATGTATCGAAATGCGTAATTTTGCGTTCAATTAAGAAGAATGCAGATACGAATCGTTATACTGATTTTAATAGTCATTGGTGCACAAAATGTGGGTGCATGTAAAATCAAGCGTGGTTTTGAGGCATTGTCCGTCTATAATTATTTTGATGCGAAGCGCGCCTTTGAAAAAAGTTTAAAACGTGACGAAGTAGCAGCTTCTTATGGATTGAGTGTAATATACTTTCGTGATGATAATCCTTTTCACAACCTAGATAGTGCCAGAAACTTTATTCAACGAGCAACTTTAAATTTTGGACAATTAACCTTAAAAGATAAGCTTAAGTACGATGAGTTTAATGTAGATAGCTTAGAAATCTATGCGCATCGTGAGAAGGTTGGGGGCGCTTTATTTATTCGAGCCAAAGAAAGAAATACAGTTGAAGATTTTCAAACCTTTATAGATCGATCCGCTTGGAGCATTCATAAAGATTCAGCGATTTACTTAAGAGACGAATTGGCTTATGAAAATGCTGTGGAGAAGGGAAAATCGGCTTATTTTGATGCTTTTTTAAAGAACTATCCATCCTCGAGTTTCAAAGTTGATGCTAGAGCCAATTATGATCGGCTAATATATCAAGAACGAACTGAAAGCAATGAATTTGTTGATTATGTTGCCTTTACGCGTGATTTTCCAGAAAGTCCTTATCGTTCAGATGCAGAAGATCATATTTTTGAAATAGCTACGGTTACTGGAAGCTTGGAAGCCTATAAAACATTTATTCGTGATTATCCAGAAAATCGAAATGTTTCTCTGGCGTGGAAACGATTATTCAGCACCTATTTGCAAGAAGATTATTCTTCGGCGAGCATAAAGCACTTCATGAACGAGTTTACCGATTATCCTTTTAAAGAGGATCTAGAGATACAACTTATGCGATCAGATTTATTGATGTATCCAATTCGTTATCGCAATAAATGGGGCTATACGGATGAAAGTGGAGCCTATACAATTCCCATTGTATATGATGGTGCACAGCCTTTTCATGAAGGGTTAGCTATTATCTTAAAGGACGAAAAATATGGTTTTATTGATAAAACGGGGTCCATTATTATTGAACCAATCTTTGAAGATGCATATCAAATGAGTGAGGGCCATGCGGTCGTTCAGTATGGCGATTTATGGGGGATGATCAATCGGAGTGGTGAGTTTATTGTCGATCCCGTCTATGAAGATGTTGGAAACTTAACGGAAGGACTCGCATATTTTACGAAAGGAGACACCTACGGATATTTTGATCGAAAAGGAAAGGTTCGATTAAAAGCGCAATACACGGATGCGAATGATTTTGAGAACGGTAAAGCCATTGTCAGTAAAAATCGACAGTTTGGATTAATTGATGCGTTTGGTACAACATCTATCCCTTTTAAATATGATCGACTAATACAATATGATTCGATTCGATATTTGGCAAAATTAGGCGGATTATGGGGTTTAATCAATGAAAACGGAGATAGTCTTTTTTCATTTGCTTATGAGTTTATCGGGCCCATGAAGGATGGCTGGGCAATCGTTACAAAAGATGAAGTATTCAACTATATCAATGGAGCAGGGGAGCTACTTCTAACGGATTGGGTTGAAACCTATCCTGAATACAAGCAATTAGCTGTTTTTCAAAATGGGTATGCGAAATTACAATTAGAAAAAGGGTATAATCTTTTAGATTCGAATGGACGAATGTTATTGCAACGATCAAGAGAAGATGTTGGGCAATATGGCAAATACATTGCCGTCCGTAAATCCGATAAATGGGCTTTTTTAACCAGAACAGGACAACAAGTTTTAGGCTATAATTATACCTATGCAGAATCTTTTGAAGGTAAATTTGCTAAAGCCGGTGGGGCTCCGTTGATTGGCTTGATCAATAAAACGGGGAATTATGTGATTGAACCATATTTTGAACAGCTTAATTGGTTGAATGATACGCTTTTGATTACAAAAAGTCGCGGCTCATATGGTGTTTTAACCACGGAAGGAGATACCTTATTGCCCTTTAGCTTTGTTTCAGTTGAACCTTATACCCCTATGGTTTTACAGTTAGAGACAAAAGAATCCTTATATTATTATCATTTAAGATCGCATAAATACATTCGTAAAGAAGAAGAGTAGTGGAACGGTTATTGGATTTCATAGAAAAACACAAATTTGCATTGATCGGGACTGTTCTGTTTCATTTTGTCCTTTTTTTGAGTACCAATTTTGTGACGATGAAGAACCCTTATCACTTTGACAGTGATGAAGAGCAACTAACTGAAGTAGAAATTGAAACAGATGCTATAGAAATAGATGAAGAGTTATTAGAAATGCTCAATCAACAAAATCAGCTGAATAATGAACCTGTCTTTAATCTAGCCGCAGATGCCAATGATAGTCGCGAGCGTTCTTATGAGAATTTTTCCACGCAAGACATTGATCAACAGGTTGAGGCCGAGGCACAAGCCTTGGAGCAGCAATTTATGAATGAATGGTCTGAACGTCACGCAGAGGGTGAGGACGGATTTGATCAGATTGACGATCTTTCAGATAAACGACCAGATGATTTTTCAAAATATGATAAAGGAGCAGTGGATAACAAGGGAGATAAAGCCTTTGCAGGTAAAGTGATGGTCTCTTTTAGTCTTAAAGACCGCGACGCGCATGCGATTGAAATTCCAGGTTATACTTGTAATGGGTCGGGTAGGGTTGTCATTGATATTAAAGTGGATAAATCCGGAAATGTAAGAAGTGCTGAATTTAACCCAAGTCTATCCAGTGGAGCCACATCCTGTATGATTGAAAAAGCCAAGCGATATGCAAGTCGGGCACGTTTTAGTTATGGTCAATCGGGAGAAACGAACGGAACCATCACCTATCAATTTATTGGGCAATGAGTTTGAAAGATAAATTGCGAAAGTTAACTCCCACTTTCATATTGGAGTGGAATCGTCAACGAAAAAAGCGGAATCGTAACGCTGCTTTGACCGCTCAGAAAAAAAAAGGGAAATCCTACTCGCAAGCGGATCTTGAAGAAGATTTGCGAACTGCAGGTTTAAAAGAAGGAGATCTTGTCTTGGTGCATTCCAGCCTAAGCCGTATCGGTCATCTAGCAGATGGACCCAAAACATTTGTGGATGCTCTTATAAATGTTATTGGTGAGCGTGGAACATTAGCCATGCCTACTTCTCCAAATAATGTTTTTCAGCTAAATTACATTCGGAATACTCCTTTATTCGACGTGTTGAATTCACCTTCTAAAACAGGTGCAATTACGGAATACTTCCGGAAATTACCTGATGTAATGAGAAGTGTTCATCCAACCGAACCTGTCTCAGCAATTGGTCCAAAGGCGGATTACCTAACAAAGGATCATTTTGGTGAATTGACACCTTATTCAGAAAAAAGTCCGTTCTATCGGGTCTCAGAGCAAGGTGGAAAAATCTTGTATGTGGGTGTGACTTTGTCGATGGCCGGTACCAATTTACACACACTCGAAGACGCAGTTGATTTTAAATATCCAGTTTATTACGCTGAAGACTTTGAAATTGATGTGGTCGATGCTGAAGGTAAAAAGCACCGTGTAAAAACGAAAGTTCACAATCCCGTCTATTCTAAGAAAAGAAGATGTGATGATCTCATTCCTTATTTTGAAGAAAAGGGCGTGTTAAGACACTATCCGATTGGTCAAGCGAATACCTTAGTTATAGATGCTAAAGGATTTTTTGATGCTATGATTGAAGGTTATCAGACCAAAGGTATCACTATGTATACACCATATGGAAGCGAAGATTAAATTAGAGATTCCATCACCACTAATTGAACTGAATCACCCTTTATTTGCTGAAAAGGATGTGACTGTAATGGTTAAAAGAGATGATTTGATTCATCTCGAAATTTCTGGTAATAAATGGCGGAAATTACACCTCAATATTGAAAAGTATTACGACAAGGGTTATGCCAAACTTTTGACATTTGGAGGAGCCTATTCGAATCATATTGCTGCCACGGCGCTTGTTGGGAAATTGATGGGAATTCCAACAATTGGTATCATTCGGGGGGACGAATTAAATGCTAATTCCAACGCAACACTTGCTGAGGCCAATGCAAACGGAATGGAATTGGTCTTTGTTTCGCGTTCTGAATACGGCATGCGTTATGAGAACGATTATAAGAACGAGTTGCGTGCGCGTTATGGTCACGTTTTAATCATAGAAGAAGGTGGCGCTAACTATTTAGGTGCTATGGGTTGCACTGAAATCATCTCAGAAGTTGACCAAAATTTTGATGGTATCTATTTGGCTTCTGGAACTGGTACGACGACAACTGGTATTTTATTGGCATCAGGCAATGCAAAAGTTTATTCCGTTCCCGTCTTAAAAAACGGAGGTTTTATTAAAGACGCTGTTCGTGAGTTACTTATTTATAGCGGTACTCCCGACGAATTAATGGATGATTATTTCGAAAAGTTAACTGTTCTGACGGATTACCATTTTGGTGGATACGGTAAGTATACGCATGAATTACTTCAGTTTATGGGTGATGTCTATGCAACGACGGGATTGAAATTAGATCAAGTCTACACAGCGAAAGCATTATTCGCGTTATTTGACGCCGTAAAGAAGAATCAATGGGGAAGGGGAGCAAAGATACTTTTTATCCATACAGGAGGCTTGCAAGGCATCCGTTCCGTGGAGGCTATGTTGAACTATAGTTTGGATTAATCAAAACTGATTAATTCATAGCACTCATGGGCTCAGGATCTTTCAAATGAAAAATTCTTTTGTATTTCGATTGATCAAAAAAGGTCTCAAATAATAAGATATACGACTTGTGTTGTTTTCTGATGCGCATTTGGTTGGAGCCCGTAATATCTCTTAAAATAATAAAGATTAATTCAGAACAATAGATTTCACTTTTATCATATAAATTAAAAGAGTGATCAAAAGGTGTGTTTTCTTCCAGATAATAATAAGCACGCTCTTTTATTTTTTCACCAATAGAGTCTTGGAATTCCGCACGGCAGATAAATAGCATAGAGTCGGCAGCATGTTTGACAAAATTCTCTAAAGGTGCCATTTGCATGCCATCATCTTCGTCTTTGCTCACTGAACCACCCATTGAATGAATCACACTCCATTTGCCTTCGTGCTTTACAATTATACCACAATGGGAATAATTTTCTTTTGTAGCGTTCATGATATGAAAAGAAAGCGGACCGTTTCCTTTACGCATGATAATGTCTCCCTCTTGCAAGTGATCATAGATCGTATCGGGTAAAGAAGGGGGTACGTGAACATATACTTTGCGCGGACCTTCATCTAGGCTTGCGCTGCAACCAGAAACAAGAAGCGCTGCACTTCCCAATAGCACAGCGAACAAAACAGTTAAAATACGATTCATGGTTAATTAAAAAAACCCGCCCTCAATAAATTGAGGTGCGGGTCTAATTATTTAATAATTTCTCTTCGACTAATTAATCACCTAGTCCAAGGTCCAAATCAGAGTTCATTTCTTTGCTGTACGCAGAAACTTTCCACTCACCTTCAACTTTTTTCAAGTCATAAGAGTAAGTCATTTCTCCCATGTCTCTGTTTTCTTTACATGAACATGATACTGCGTCTTCAGTAGCTTCATCACACTCAACAGAAACGATTTCTGTAGTGTACTCAGCACAACCTGACTCTTCAGTTGACTCAACTGTCTCTAGAGCGCTTTCAACAGCCATTCCTTTAGCTTTTCCACAGTCTCCTGCTGCTAAAGCTTCAACGAATGATTTTGTTACGTCTTCTGGTGATGCTCCGCCACCGCAAGCAGTTAACAATAATCCAGCAACTGCTCCTACTAATAATGATTTTAATTTCATAACTTACTTTTTCTTACTTAAATATTATACCCTGCAAATATAGATGCATTTTCATTAATTCAAAATTTTTTTCATTTAAAAAGAGTTTTTTTATTCATTGTATGCGAACCCCTCGCAACAAAGGGCAGACGTAGGATAGAAAGAATGTGATAATTGTTTTTCAGATTAAAATTTCATAGAGAGTATATCTCAATAGGCTGAAGATTGTACCTTTGCTGAAATTTTAAGCGCAATTTTAGGTATGATTCAAGTAAGTAATCTTTCATTACAATTTGGTAAACGTGTTTTGTTTGAGGATGTTAACCTCAAATTTACAGACGGTAACTGCTATGGTGTTATTGGGGCAAATGGAGCTGGTAAATCAACCTTTCTAAAAATCCTAACGGGTGATCAAGATCCGAATAGAGGAGGTATACATATTGAGCCGGGTAAAAGGATGGCTGTGTTGAAGCAAAATCACCATGAATTTGATGATTATACTGTCTTAAATACAGTGATGATGGGCTACCACGAGCTGTGGAAAATTATGGAAGAGAAGGATGCGATTTACGCCAAGCCTGATTTTTCTGAAGAAGATGGAATGCGTGCTTCCGAATTGGAAGGAAAGTTTGCCGAAATGGACGGTTGGAATGCTGAAACAGATGCGGCGACACTTCTGAGTAATTTGGGGATTACTGAAGACCAACATTATAATCAAATGACTGACATGCCTGGTGATTTGAAGGTTCGAATCTTATTAGCGCAAGCACTTTTTGGAAATCCAGACATCCTTGTATTAGATGAGCCGACCAATGATTTAGACATCAAAACAATTTCTTGGTTAGAGGACTTCTTATTAGATTTTAAAAATACGGTGATTGTTGTGTCACACGACCGTCACTTCTTAGATACAGTATGTACACATATTTGTGATATCGACTACGCAAAGATTAATTTATTCACTGGAAACTATACTTTTTGGTATAAATCTTCTCAATTGGCTTCGCGTCAAATGTCAGATAAGAACAAAAAGATGGAGGATAAGCGCAAAGAATTACAGGAGTTTATCTCTCGATTCAGTGCCAATGCCGCAAAGTCAAAACAAGCAACGAGCCGAAGAAAATTATTAGAAAAATTACAGTTGGAGGATATCAAACCATCGAGCCGTAAATATCCAGGTATCATTTTCGAACAAGAGCGCGATGCAGGAGATCAAATATTACATATTCATGGTTTATCTTCTTCATTAGACGGTGAATCATTATTTAAGAATTTTGATTTGAATGTTTCTAAAGGAGATAAGATTGCTTTTATTTCCAAAAACAGTATGGCGGTCTCACGCTTCTTTGAGATTATAACTGAAAATGCTCAAGCAGATAGCGGTGACTATAATTACGGTACCACTATTAAAACAACGTATTTACCCAATGATAATTCAGGTTATTTTCAAGATGATCTAAATTTGATTGATTGGTTGAGACAATATGCTACAACAGATGAAGAAAGAGATGAAGTTTATTTAAGGGGATTCTTAGGTAAAATGTTGTTCTCTGGCGAAGAAGCCTTAAAAAGTGCTAAAGTTTTATCTGGAGGAGAAAAAGTTCGTTGTATGATTTCCCGCATGATGTTCGGCAGAGGTAATGTATTGATCTTAGATGAGCCGACGAACCACCTCGATCTGGAGTCGATTACAGCATTTAACAATGCCTTAATCAATTTTCCAGGTACGGTGCTGTTTACATCACATGATCATCAGTTTGTTCAAACAGTTGCCAATCGAATTATTGAATTGACACCAAATGGTTTCATCGATAAGCTTATGTCATACGATGATTACCTAAACGATGAAAAAATTCAGGAGCAAGTACAAGGACTTTACGCCTAGGAGTATCTTATTTCAATTATAGTCATCTTCTGAAATCAAAGTGAATTGCAAAATACCACTTTTGTGGTATTGCTTAGAATCGTTCTAAATAAGTATATTTGCTTCGTGGAAAAAACATTTTCAGTTATATCGAACTGTTCATTGGAAGCGCAGCTGACTAGTTGTGGTAAGAAGAAAAAGTGTTGCAAAAAATACAAGAAAAAAGGTCGTCACTGTGGTGGATGTCCTAAAAAGTAAATCTTGTTGTATTCTTCTGCTTTCCTAGATTGACTTATCACTACGTCAACTTATCCTTTTTTTTATTAGTGTAAGACCAACAACGGAGTATCCGAATGCATCCCTAATTTCTTGGTTAAACTAGAGTGGAAAAGGTGATGAATAAATCCACCTTTCGATTTTACAATCGCAATTAAGTCTATCGTATTAGCTTGAACAAAATCAATGATTGCATATTCTGTATCGCTATCAATACGTTCGTGAATAGTATAATCTAGTGTCTCTGTATTAAAAGGAATATCCTTTTCGGTAAAATGAGGCTCATTCGGTTTCGCGACATGAAGAATATCAAGATGAGAATTATGTTCATAACAAATATCCAGCAAAGTGTCGTAGGTCTCTGGCTTCGGATCTTTCACAAAGTCAGCTGACAATAATCCGCGCATCGGCGGGGTTAATTTTGCCTTATCCGGAACTACAAATAACGGACGGTTACAATGCCCAATGAGGTTCGCTGCACTGCTCCCCATCAAAACACTTTCAACACCACCTGCACCTCTCGTTCCAATAGCGACAATTTGAGCTGAAAGCTCATCAGCTTTCTCAATAACGGAGTCTATAAACGTTCCAGCTGTTACAATACCTTGAACAATTAGTCCTTTATTTTCCTCGCGAATTTTATGCACCAATGCATCCATTGTGACATGACTCTTTTTGATCAGTTCTTTATTGGGATCAACCGTCAAGATGGCGCCCGCATGTCGGGCATTTTGAACGTTTAGAAAAATATACTCAACATCACTTGTTCCATAAATTTGATGAACGTATTCAAATGCTAATAATGCGTTTTTCGAATAATCAGTAGGTATAAGGATCTTCATTTTGTTTGCAATTTTTGAAAGGTTAATAGTTAGGTCAATCAAATCGGTAGACTTGGAGCTAAAATTACAAAAAGTCTCCCCTTATTAATTATGACAAATATCACTCTTTAATAAAATATTGCTCATCTTCCTTTGCTGGAAGCATACAATACCCCGATCTAATTTTATGACGATAACGCGCAATGAGGTTGTAGAAAGGGTCTCGCAAAAATTTGGGGATAATATAAAAAACAAAGAGTAGTGGATATCCTCCTTTTAAACCTCTTGCGATTTGCAAAGCAGCACTAGACCGATCGTAAATTTTATCCTGCTTTAAAAAATAGATGGTATCCAATTTTACAGCTATATTATGTTTCTTAAGGATTTTCTTTCCCGTTTCGGATTGTAACGCTGCAAAATAAAAGGGTGTTTTTTTCTTATTTAAGATAAATTGAACCGATGAATTGCAGAATCCGCAATCACCATCATAAAAAACAACTCGATCGTATGAAGCTTCTTTTTTCACTCCATCAAATTTAGTTAAATTTATGCTCAATAATAATTGAAATAGGTATGAAAATAGGTGTATTACTTTCGGGATGTGGAGTGTATGATGGAACTGAAATTCAAGAAGCGGTATTGTCTATGCTTGCTATAAAAGAAGCGGGACATGAATACGTATGTATCAGCGTCAATGAGGATCAGCATCATGTCATTAATCATACAAATGGTGAAGAAATGCAAGAGTCCAGGAACATGATGGTTGAATCTGCGCGTATTGCTCGTGGGGATATTCAAGAAATTGGATTAGTTTCACCTGCAGATATTGATGCGGTTGTTATGCCGGGAGGTTTTGGAGCTGCAAAAAACTTTTCAAGTTGGGCTTTTAATGGTCCGGACAGCGAAATAAAACCAGGTGTGAAGTTATTTCTAGTAAATATGGTTAACGTCGGTAAACCCGTTTGTGCGCTATGCGTCAGTCCTGTTGTTTTAGCGAAGGCGCTGGAAGGATCAACGGTGTCCCCTTCATTGACATTAGGCACATCTGCTGAAGCCTCACCATACGATATTAAAGGATTCCATGCCGGAATTGAGCAGGTCGGAGCAAAAAGCCATGAAACTGGAATTACGGAGGTGCATATAGATAGAGAGAATCGAATTGTATCAGCTCCATGTTATATGCAGGATACTGATATTTTGGCGGTACGGAGCAATATTAAAGCAGCTGTTCAGGCGACCTTAGAGCTGGTTGAGGCGTAAGTCTATAGATTGTGTCGGATTAGCCGCGCTACTGGGAAACTAACGCTATTTAGTTGATGATTTTCCAAACATAATGCTATTCACAAAAAGCGTTATTCGTCCACTTGAACACCCATGATACAAACGTCATCTACTTGCTCGTAGTGACTTTTCCAATCGGTGAATGTTTTTTCAACAATTTCCTTTTGTTTTTGAATTGAAAGTTGACTGATATTGATGAGTAATTCTCTGAATCGTTTATTGAGGAATTTTTTTCCTTTCCGCGTGCCGCCTGTAGCTTCAGCGGAGGCGATTTCACCACCAAATTGATCGATATAGCCATCACTCGAGAGGTAAATGAAATCTCCTTTTTTAAGTTCAATTTCGTTCGATTCAAATGGAATCGCATTCACATACTGACCGACAGGTCTACGTGTTGCTGTTGTTTTATGCACCTCTCCATCCCGAACGAGCCACAAAGGCATATGCGCTCCGGCATAATGAAAAACCCTTGTTTTTGTGTTAAAAGAGCATAAGGCAATGTCCATTCCATCCTTCATACTTTCATCAGATTGTGCAAATTTTTCTTTAACGAGTTGTGTTGTAGCTTCTAATATTTCGGCTGGGTCTTTTAGGTTCATTTGTCGTGTAGCTGCACCGAGCGCATTACTGCAAATAACACTCACCATTGCCCCAGGTACACCATGACCGGTGCAATCTGCGACAGCAAATAAAAGGTAATCACCTACCTTGTCTGTCCAGTAAAAATCACCGGCAACAATATCTTTCGGTAAGTAAAAGACAAAAGCATTGTTTAAATGCTTTGATAAAGTTGATTCAGAGGGCAGAATAGCAGCCTGTATCCTTTTGGCGTAATTGATACTGTCGGTAACTTCTTGATTTTTTGTTCTAGATTCTGCTTGGCTTTATCGATCTCAATATTGGCTTTTTCAATTTCTCGGTTCTTTTGCTCGACTTCTAAAGTGTGTTTTTTGCGCTGCTGACTATTTCGCCAAAAGACAATGACCGTAACGATCAGACTCAATAGAATAAATCCAAGTGCATAGATTAAATTCTTTTCTTTTTTACGTAAGGCCTCTTGGTGATCTAAATCTTTTTGCTGACTGTCAATCACCACTTTTTGAAGGGATTGATCCGCTTTCAAAGCATTAATTTCAGCCGCTTTTTTTTCGTTTTGGAATTTTGCTTCAAGTTCTAAAGCCATTTGAGCTATCACCAACAGCTTCGGCCATTTCTAAACTTTTCTCATAATAATAGAGGGCGGTGTCATTATAGGAACTATCTTTTTCTCTCAGAAGTTTGTATGCATTCCCTAAGGTCATATAACTGTTGAGTACTCCAATTGAATCATGAAGAGACTTTCTCACTCTTATGGCTTCATTCAGATATTTTATAGACAATTCAGCGTTATTCTGATTTTTGTACTTGACACCAATTATATTATATATGTCGCCAGCTAACGTATCTCTTTTTAAGCTGTCTAGATAGGTCAAGGTGCTGAAGTAGGTGTCCATTGCTTCAACTATTTTACCATTGTCATACTGTGCATTACCATATTTGCGCATGTAAGTGTAATACAGTTCAACACTATCTTGACCAATAATATTCAAATATTCTTGACAAGAACTTTCTTTCATTACTGTATTGCTCAACGAGTCAGACAAGTAAATCTTGAGTTCTACGACTTCTTTGAGATCTTCCTTTGAACCATTGTTAAATTTCAGATAATCAATGGATTGGTCTACATAGAAGAAAATATAGTCGGTGGAGCATGTGTCGATGGTGCCGACCAATTTTTCATAACTATAGGTTTGCGCATTCGAAAAGAATACCGATACAGAAATTACAAAAAGTAAAAGGTGCTTGAGCATAGATCAAAAATATCAAAAAACTCGATAAACGGCGAAATTAATTGAATATGTTGTCGTTATAGGAAAGTATCGCACCTTGTGAATTAGTTTTATATTTGCAACTGCTTAGGAAAAGCTCAAGATGAAAAAATTATACAACTGGTTACTCAATACCTTGCCCCGTCCGCTTTTAATACGTTTAAGTTATGTATTTAAGTTTTTTGCTCCCTTAATCTACAAAGGGAACAATGTAGAATGTCCTGTTTGCGAGCGATCATTCAGAAAGTTTTTGTCATACGGTTCAAATGTAGCACATAGAGATAATGTGCTATGTCCTTATGACCTTACACTTGAGCGACATCGCCTTATGTGGTTGTATTTAAGAGATCATTCTAATTTCTTCACAAAGGAGAATATTAAGGTGATGCATATCGCACCAGAGCAATGTTTTCACAAGGGATTTCAGGCTCAGAAAAATTTGGATTATACCACAGGTGATTTGGTTTCACCAATAGCAGATTTACATTTTGATTTACACGATATTCCGCTAGAGGATAATCATTATGAGGTCATTTTTTGCAATCATGTGATGGAGCATGTAGCGAATGATTTGCGCTGCATGCAAGAATTGTATCGTATCATGAAACCAGGTGGCTGGGGAATTATGCAAGTGCCGATTGATTCTAATCGGGACGAGACATATGAAGACGCGTCAATTACGACCCCAGAAGAACGAGAAAAACACTTCTGGCAATACGATCATGTTCGTTTATACGGAAATAATTACCCGAAGCGTTTAGCAGAAGCTGGGTTTAATGTAGAGACTTTCGATATAAAGGATCACATTTCAGCAGAACAATTAGAGCGTTTCCGTCTTCAAAAGAACGAGCTTTTATACGTTGTAAGTAAACCGGTCTAGGTTTCTAGAAAGGACTTTGATAGGCAGGGTTAGAAAGAAAACGATTATCAGTTAAAGTTTTCATAAAATTCACGAGATCTAATTTGTCTTCAGACGTCAGCATTAGCCCTGTATCCATTGTCATAGCAAGAGCAGGATCTAAGGTTGTGGAAGATTGAATTCCTTCGTTATAATGATCCAATACTTCCATCAATGTATTGAAACGTCCGTCATGCATATAAGGCTGAGTAATTGCTATGTTACGTAAGGATGTGACCTTGAATTTGGCACGATCTTCCGCATTTCCAGTTACAGCTTGATAGCCTTCATCATCCATATAGGCATCGCTGTCTAATCCGTTGTTCATGTAAAGATCATTTTCGAAATTATTTCCTGAGTGGCAATGCGCACAGTCGGCGCCAGAAGTTTCTGGAAAAAATGGATTGTATTCGCCAAAAAAGAGTTGTCGACCACGTTCTTCTGAAGCGGTCAATGTTTCTGTTCCGGCTAAATAGCGATCGTATTTAGAGTCATCTGAAATAATTGAAAACATAAATGCTTCCAATGCATAGGCAATTCTTTCTTCATTAATTGTCACATCACCAAAAGCACGGATAAATTGCTCTTTGTACATATCCTGTGCATTTAACTTTACAATTACATTGGTAAGGGTCTCATCCATTTCCAGTTCATCTTGGATTGGCAAAACGGCTTGATGACGCAATAATTCAGCGCGTCCGTCCCAGAAGAATCCATTTTCATTCCAAGCCATATTAAAAATGGCCATAGCTTGCCGGCCACCCAAATTACCATCAACACCAATAGAAAACTGATTAGGATCAGAGAAACCATCCGATTGATGATGGCAGCTCGCACAGGAAATAGAAGCGTCTCTAGAAAGCAGGTTCTCATAAAATAACATTCGCCCAAGTTCGACTTTTTGCACCGTTAGCGGGTTATCCTCTGGTAGGTTGGGCGCAGGAAGATTTCCATTGACAATGTCCAGTGAATATGGCGTATCGTCATATTCCGCTACAACTACAGGCTCATCTTTTTTGCAAGCAATAGCAACTGATAACGTAATTACAATCAATGAATACCTTACAATGTTATCCATAGTTACGCTCTAGATTTGATTATTGAACAACCAGTTTTGTCTTCGCTAAGAAAGCATTGTCCTTGCCGTAGACATTTACAAAATAAACGCCAGCTTCTGGTATGTTTAAATCAAGAGTTGATTGTAATACATTTTCGGTTAATACGACTTGTCCCAATTGATTTAAAATTTCAATGCGCTCAACTTCATCTGTATTGTCAAATTGAACATGTACCGTTTCGTTTGACGCTGGGTTAGGAAATACCTTAAATTCAATTTTATCTGAACTATTAATGCTGGCAACGTTATTACCAAAAACATAATCTCGCCAGTTTTCAAGCACTTGTTTTGCCGCTCCAGCTTCACCGTGAGAAATAACACCTCCTGATAATTCAATATCTCTTAAACCTTCAGTATAATCGCCTGTAATATTTAATATCAAAACACCATCAACCGTTTCCGTTTCAACATCAACTTGTGTTCTAAAATAGTTATCATTTCCTAAACCGTGCATTTGAAAAATTTGAGAAAAACCGTCTCCAGATAATCCTTCGTATGCAATGAAGCGATAACCGGCAGCCCATCCCCAATGCATTGAAGGCGATTTTGGTGCCAATGGATGATCTTCTGGCCATAAGGTTGGATCCTCATTATTTTCTGGTGTTTGCACACCAATATAAAAGCGAATACTTTCGACTTCTGTCACATCAAAATTTCCTAAAGGAATAATGGTTTCCGTTTCCTCTCCTGGATTAACCAGATCAAGAATTTCAAGTGGAACATCTGTAACGATGCCTCCGTCATGAATGATGCTGAATTGTGAGATATAATACTCTAACCGCGTTGCTTGAAAAGCATCACCTAGATTGTTTTCAGCCGTTGCGTCCAACATAAAAGGTTCGGTAGCCAATTTGTGATGAATTTGCAATGAAACATCTGTTTGCGCCCACATTTGAGCTGCTAAAAATACGGTAAGTCCAAGTAAAATCTTTTTCATAGCAATTGCTTTATCTCCTAAAGATAATCAAATTAATATCACAACACACGATAGCAAACTATGTTTAAACGACTATTCTTGAAAACCTAATTAACCCGCATACAACCAGTCTCTTATGTCTAGATCAGTGAAGGCCTATTATAATTGTGTATCTTTGAAATAATGGTCAGAGGTATAAACATGGCAATAGCGTTCATTTTGATTTTTCTCACTGCAATTACGGCAGACGAAAAACCATTGTTAACACCTTATCAACTGAACATTCCAAAAGGATTTCCACAGCCAAAAATTCCAGAGAATAATTTATTAACGCAAGAACGTGTCGATCTTGGTCGAATGTTATTCTATGATCCCGTACTTTCTTTTGATAGTACTGTATCTTGTGCCAGCTGTCATCATCAGGCATTAGCATTTGCAGATAATCAACCTATAAGTCCTGGAGTAGCAGGGAGGTTAGCTATGCGCAATGCGCCAACATTAAGTAATGTCGTTTATAATCCGACTTTATTATTCGATGGATATTTGCCTACATTAGAGATGCAAGTACTGGTTCCAATTCAAGAGCATGCAGAAATGGCTTATAACATAGTACTGGCGGGTAATCGATTGAAAGAAAATGCTGACTACGTCAAACGCAGTTATGAAGCTTATGGGCGAAAACCTGATCCATTTGTCATTACGCGGGCTTTGTCTGCTTTTGAGCGAACGATGATCAGCGGAAATTCAAAGTTTGATCAGCAAGTTTATCAAAATAAAAAAGTGATGACCAAGTCTGAATTGCGTGGTATGGATTTGTTTCAAAATCAACTGCATTGTACGAATTGTCATAGCGGATTCAATTTTACCAATTACACCACCGTGAATAATGGACTTTATGAAGCCTATCAAGATTCTGGCCGTGCACGCGCAACACATTTACCTGAAGATCGAGCCGTTTTTAAGGTTCCTACACTCCGTAATATTGCTTTAACGGCTCCTTATATGCATGATGGGAGCATGGCTACTTTAGAAGAAGTGATATTGCATTACGAATCGGGTGGAGAAGGGCATGTCAATAAAAGTGAATTCATTCAGCCATTTCGTTTATCCAAAAGAGAGCGTAAGGATTTGATTCGATTTTTAGAATGTCTTACTGATGAGACTTTTATCAATAATCGAGATTTCTCGAACCCTTTTGAAAATTGATTGATTGAGAATTTTAGATCATTTTTTATTGAACTATAATTTTTTCAGTTTCAATCAGTTCGCCATTTCGGTGATATGCAATGAAATACATCCCTGCATTGAGCTCGGATGTCGATACTGCTTTTGACTGATTGCCTTTAAGACGAAGGTTAAGGTATCCCGTTCCTCCGGGAAAGCTTCATCCCAAACTGCATATGAAAAGGTTCCAATACCTTCTAATAATGAGGTGACGCTTACCTGTAGAAATGCTGTTTCGTTTCCAGCACTTAACTCATTCATGGTTGCTGTCATTACAAATGCATCAAAGCAGTTTGGGTAATCACAAATTAAATATTCCCAATCAAATGGGTAGTCTAAGTCAACAACCTCCCATGCAAAAGTGACAGCCTCATCGCTTTCATTTAGTATTTTCGACTCGGCCGTGTTGTATTCCCCAATAATCAAGTCCTTTTCCACTAAATTACCTGATACAAAAGTGAAATTTTGAGAAAATACAGATATCGATGATGAAAGTATTGCTAAAAGTAACGCACATGTTTTCATAAAAGCAGTTCAATTTCCTCTAATTTAAGCATTAAGATCAAGAAATGAAACAGCTAACTGAGCTCTTGAGATAGGCGTGGCAATGACTGAATATATCATGTCTGCAAAGCTCCCACATTGTATCGTTCCGTTGCCTTTTTGTGATTTGCCATCTCAATTCCCATAGAGATCACTTTTCGTGTGTCCAAAGGATCAATAATAGCATCTACCCATAAACGAGAGGCTGCGTAATAAGGAGAGATTTGCTGATCGTAGCGCTCCTTAATCTTATCGTAGATAGCTTGTTGCTTGACTTCGTCCACTTCTTCGCCTTTTGATTTAAGCGAAGCTACTTCAATTTGCATTAACGTTTTTGCAGCAGAGGCACCACTCATTACGGCGAGTTCAGCCGTTGGCCATGAAACAATTAAACGAGGATCATAGGCTTTACCACACATGGCGTAGTTACCAGCACCGTAGGAGTTACCCATGACAACGGTGAACTTCGGGACAACAGAATTGGACATGGCGTTCACCATCTTTGCACCATCTTTAATAATCCCGGCATGTTCTGATTTTGACCCGACCATAAATCCGCTTACATCTTGCAAGAAAACAAGCGGAATATTTTTTTGATTACAGACCATAATAAAGCGAGCCGCCTTGTCAGCAGAGTCCGTGTAAATCACACCACCAAACTGCATTTCGCCTTTGGCATTTTTAACTACTTCGCGCTGATTTGCTATGATGCCAACACTCCAACCATCGATTCTGGCATACCCACAAATAATGGTTTTACCATAGTCTTTTTTGTATTCGGTGAATTTAGAATTATCCACTAATCTATCAATTACCGTCTTGGTGTTGTACGGTTTAGCTCTATTGGCTGGGAAAATGCCATAGAGTTCTTTCTCATCTTTTTTCGGTGCCTTTGACTCGATGCGATCAAAACCTGCATTATCCTGCTCACCAATTCTACTCATCAGATCACGGATAGTCGCCAAGCAATCCTCATCACTTTCCGATTTATAATCACAAACACCACTAACTTCGGTATGCGTTGTTGCTCCACCTAACGTTTCATTGTCAATTGACTCACCAATTGCAGCTTTCACCAAATATGATCCTGCTAAAAAGATGGTTCCTGTTTTATCAACAATTAACGATTCATCTGACATAATTGGCAAATACGCACCCCCAGCAACACAACTTCCCATAACGGCAGCTATCTGCGTAATTCCTTTAGAGGACATGACTGCATTGTTTCTGAAAATACGTCCGAAATGTTCTTTATCAGGAAAGATTTCATCCTGAAGTGGTAAGAAAACACCTGCACTATCTACCAAATAAATAATTGGAAGGTGGTTGTCCATTGCGATTTCTTGAGCTCGCAAGTTCTTTTTTCCCGTGATCGGAAACCAAGCTCCTGCCTTTACAGTTGCGTCATTTGCTACAATGATACATTGCCGACCAGAAACATAACCAATCTTAATGACCACACCTCCCGCAGGACAACCGCCGTATTGCTCATACATGCCGTCTCCAGCAAATGCTCCAATCTCAATGGTTTTCGAACCCGGATCGATTAATTTTTCAATTCTTTCACGTGCTGTTAGCTTTCCTTTTCCGTGGTGTTTTTCAATACGTTTTTTACCACCACCCATATAGATCGTCTCTAGTTTGTTCTCCATTTCAGAGATTTTCAAACGGATCATATCCTCGTTTTTATTGAAATCCAACACTTTTTTACTAACAGCCATAAAACACTATCTTTAAATGAAATTTTCGAAAACAAATATACGACTTTAGGCATTAATGTTGTGCAATGATGGCAGATCGAAATACACATATTGAGAATTTTAATATCCGGGTCTATGGCATTTGGGTGCATGATGGGCGCGTGCTGATAGCTCAAGAGAGTCGAATGAAAATGAACATGGTTAAGTTTCCAGGAGGGGGCCTTGAAAAAGGCGAGGGTCTTCAAGATTGCCTGAAGCGGGAGGTAAAAGAAGAGCTTGATTTAGAAGCAGAAGTCGGAGACCTATTCTATGTGAATCCCTTTTTTCAGCAAAGCTCATTCCGCAAAAAAGATCAGCTCATCAGCTTTTATTATTTATATACTGTAAAGGATTCCGATCGTTTTGCAAGACTGATTGCTAATACAAAATCGTATGGTCCCGAAGATGAAGTTAATTTCAGGTGGATTGCTGTTGAGGCCTTGGATGAAAATATATTTACTTTTCCAATTGATCGTTTGGTAGTTGAAAAACTAAAAAAGGCCAACCGTCTTTGACGATTGGCCTTTCATATAATAATTCAGTTTCTTAGTGCTGAACAACAATTTTTGTCATTTCAACAACTTCGTTTACTGTAGTTTTGATAAAGTATACACCTTCTGTAAGGTCAGCAACATTCAACTCGTTGTAGTGCGCACCAGCAGCTAAGTTTTGTGTTTCGATAGTTGAAACAACTGCACCAAGCATGTTTACTACCTTAATAACATACGAAATTTAAACAAGCTAAGTCCAACAATCCCCTTTTATAAAAAATCCGATTATTGCAATCCTATTTTTGATTATTCATAACCTAAAATAAATTTTACCAACGAATAGGTTTAAGGGAATGCAATTAAAATGCAGTGCTATTATATGTTTCAGAGATAATGCTTTAACTTTTCGAACCGATTAAAGCAAACTGAAAGTCTTTGATTGAGAATGACATTGTCTATCCTCTTTTAAGGAATGAAAAATCTTAAACGCTCTTTTTTCGTTATAACGACAATCGCTTTTGAACATATTGTTCGATTCGACCGATGAACTGAGCAGGAGTGGCCGTTCTCCAATCCATTTCTTCTAGTTCACCACCCATTAAGAAATAATAATCCAAATCGAAGTCCTTTAATTCGTCGATGACATGTTGTCTTAAGTTGAGTAAAGCAATCCAACCTTCCTGATCCTCCACCTCTTCGAACCATTCTTCGTAATAATCTTCTTGGTCTCCATGAAAATTAAGTAGATTTTCAGCAATCAGAATAAATTTGTTAATCCCATTTAACATTAAGTGTTCAGCAATATCACGTTTAAAGGTCATGATGTCGTTTTGAACCACATCGTTCCATTCGCCAAATAATTCAATGACTGCATATCCACTATCGTATTCGGCATAGAGTATCTTGAGAAAAAGAGTAGGAGAGCCAATATTATCCCATTGTGGATGAATACAATAATTGTAAATACTGTCCGTGAATTCGAATTCGCTATATTCTCTTTCAAAGAAAGGAGATTGGATATCTTCAGACGCGATGTAAAACCCTCTCCAATTGTAATATGGCTCTATAGTATGCACGGTACAAAGTTAGGCTACATCACCGTCAATTCAAAGATTAATTCATTATCTTTGATTCAATATTATTGATAGTTTAAAATGAAAAAGTATTTAAGAGTATCCGGAGTTGTTCTCGCATTGCTAACCATTACAGCTTGTGGACCCGGTCCGACAAGAGAAGATAAGGTTTCGATCATGATTGATCAAGTAAAGTCTCCTTTTATGGTAATGAATAGCAATCCAAAGTCGCTCATCGATAAGTCGGGTGCCATGGAAGGTGCACTGCCTTTTACACAAGAGATGTTGATTGGCTTTTTTATGGACGAAGAAACGACGGGTGTCGATAATTCTGTTGATGTGCAGATTGTTTTGGGGAAAAGTGGCGGATTTGTTCCGGAGGGTTATGGTATATTCAAAATTAAAGACGAAGCCCTATTTATTGAGCTACTTGAGACAGAGGCTAATGCGAAGGTAAAGGAGAAAGAGGGGTTGAAATATGTCATCAAAGATAATGATGAATATGTTTTAGTTTGGAATGAAGAATTTGCTGTTGCTGGAAACATGACGTATAAGCTAACGGATGTATTTAATAACAGTGGTGATCCTGGTATGAAGGCTGTAAATCGCATTGTCAAAATGATTAATGCGGTGGATGAAAATGAAGTGAATGAGAAATATCGTGATTTTTTGAGCGAAGAATCGGACATCTCCATACTATTTCAAGGGCAAGGTTTATATAGCTATTTGAGTGAGGCTTCTATGGGGCAGAGCAAAGAAGTGGAAGAAAATAAAGAAAGCATAACAGGTGTTTCTTCAACCATGTTCATTGATTTTAATGACGGAAGTATTGATATGCGTATGTCAAATCAGTTGTCTGAAAAATTAGCAGCTGAGTTAGCGTTTTTAATGTCCGATCCAGTTGGTCAAGATCTGATGGCTTACGGTAATTCTAAAAATCCGATGATGATGATGGGAACCAATATTAACGTTGCCGAAGGTTTGGATTTTGTCAAAGACAAGATGGGGCTGGATGAATATGAAGAGGTAATGTCTGAATTGGAGGAGTTGGGAATTGATGTTGAGACGTTTAAATCGGCTTTATCCGGAGAATTTTTGATTGTGATGGATCGAATCGTGGTGGTTGAACGAGAAATTGATTGGGGGTATGGTGATCCCTATATTACTCAAGAGCCAATGCCAATTTTTGGAATGGTAATGGGTGTTGAAGATCGAGAGACAATGAAAAGTATTTTTCCAGATTCACTTGGTTTTGATGGTGTTGTCAGTCACAATGGTGCTTATATGGTATTAATGGATAATGTGTTTTTTAGCTCATCGGATAGTATGTGGGCTGCTCGAGTGGCATCTGGCAGTACAGCTCATATGGAAGATCCTCAAAGTGTATTTAATACAAGACCTATTGGGATGTATTTAGATTTTTTACGATTTGATCATTTAGAAGAGATGAAAGAAGTGAGGCCGTTGATTAATATGATGGAATACATGAAGTTTGAGGCTAGCGCTTTAGAGATGGATTTTTCCCTTGTATTTAAAGACAAGTCTACCAATTCGCTTCGAATTTTAACTGAGACCATTTCTGGTTTAATGGAAGGAGAAAAGGGAGCTGGTTATAAAGAAATTGAAGCCGAATTAGAAGCGGCGGCGGCTGAAGAGGCAGCTGTGGCTGATGGCGAATAATCTTTTCGGTTAATTAGAAGATTTTTCAAGGCGGAATACTGAATAAATAAAAAAAAGGGTTCGAATTAATTCGAACCCTTTTTTTTATTAAAACTAAATTATGAAATTTCAATTTTTTTAGTTTGATTGTGGTCATCTGCAGCTTTTTTAGCAATGGTTATATGCAGAATTCCATCAGTGTAACGGGCTTCGATCTGCGTTTTGTTTACTGATTTTGGTAAACTGAAAGAACGTTTGAAAGAAGTGTAGTTAAACTCGCGCACGGCGTAATTCCCTTTATCTTCTTCGTGATTCTCTTTGTTTTCTGACCAAATGGTTAAGGTGTCTTGTTTTACCTCTGCGCGGAAGTCTTCTTTTTTCATTCCAGGAGCTGCCACTTCAATCGCAAAACCATCCTCTTTTTCAGTAATGTTGACTGAAGGAATTCTTTTGACCGCCATTTTTTTGATGGGTTCAAATACGTTATCATCAAATAGTGTATTCATTACATCTCCGAAAAAAGGTAAATCGTGTCTTCTAGTAATCATCATTTTATTGTTTTTTTAATTTTTTCTAATTTTATTTCAGTTTGAGGAGTTCAAAAAGAATACCACCTTCAAAATTTCTTTAAATCAGAGACAAATCGGCAGTATTAACTCGTTTTACCTGACATTTTGGCTGATTTTAGTTTCATTCACGTACGATTAACACTATCTTAAGATAGAGGGGTGATGAACGAAAAACAAATAAATTTTGGATTTGGTTAATAAATGGAGGGGGTTGTTCATAAAAAAATACCTTTTATTTCGTTTTACCCCCTAGAAAAAGATTAGATTTGCAAATAAAAACTGTTTTATGTCTAGTTCTAGAAAAAATGCCCTTGATGAAGTGCTTCACAGAGAAGCAAATCATATTCAAACAGGAGAGCGTCGCGTATCGGAGTATTTCGGTGAAAACACTTTCCATTTAGATAAAATGCGTGAGTGTTTGACAGAGGAAGCGTATAAAGTTGTTAAATCAGCAATTGAAAACGGCTCTCATGTAGACCGTGTTCATGCCGATCAAATCGCAACGGCCATGAAGGACTGGGCAATTTCTAAGGGAGCAACGCATTATACACACTGGTTTCAACCATTAACAGGTTCAACAGCAGAAAAGCATGATGGTTTCTTTAAGCCAATCGGTCCGGGGAAGGCGATAGAGCGATTTGAAGGAGATTTATTGGTGCAACAAGAACCAGATGCCTCTTCATTCCCGAATGGTGGAATTAGAAATACATTCGAAGCGAGAGGATATACTGCATGGGATCCATCATCTCCGGCATTTGTAATTGGTAAAACGCTTTGTATTCCAACAGTTTTCATTGCCTATACAGGAGAGGCGCTTGATTTTAAAATGCCATTAATCAAAGCTTTAACTAAAGTTGAAACAGCGGCGCAAGAGGTTTGTCAATATTTCGATAAAAATGTGACCAATGTAAATGCCACTTTGGGTTGGGAGCAAGAATATTTTTTAATTGACACCGCTTTATATAATTCACGACCAGACCTTATGATGGCTGGACGTGCCGTATTTGGTCATTCACCAGCTAAAGGACAGCAATTGGATGATCATTATTTCGGGTCAATTCCAGAGCGTGTCACTGCTTTTATGAGAGATTTCGAATATGAGTCTCATTTATTAGGAATACCAGTTACAACGAGACATAATGAGGTCGCACCAAATCAGTTTGAGTGTGCTCCAATGTTTGAAGAAGTGAATATTGCCAATGATCACAACCTCTTATTAATGGATGTGATGGAAAAAACGGCATCCAAGCATAATTTCCGTGTTTTATTGCATGAAAAGCCATTTGCTGGAATCAACGGATCAGGTAAGCACAACAATTGGTCAATGGGCACAAACACAGGTGTAAACTTATTACAACCTGGAAAAAATCCTAAATCAAACCTACGATTCTTAACATTCTTCGTGAATACCATCATGGCAATTCACGAAAATGCAGATTTATTGCGTGCATCAATTGCATCCGCAGGAAATGATCATCGTCTCGGAGCAAACGAAGCACCACCAGCGATCATCTCTGTATTTATCGGGTCGCAATTGACAAAAATGTTAGATGATTTGGAGAAGAGTATTTCAGCGGGTAAAATGACTCCAGAAGCTAAGACAGAATTAAAATTAAGTATTGGTAAAATACCGCAAATTTTATTAGATAATACAGATCGTAACAGAACTTCTCCATTTGCTTTTACTGGTAATAAATTTGAGTTCCGTGCCGTAGGTTCTTCAGCGAACTGTGCGCAGTCGATGACCGTATTAAACACGATTGTTGCAGATCAATTAGAGAAATTTAAAATCAATGTTGATAAGCGCATCACAGACGGAGATAAGAAGGATGAAGCGATTTTGAAAGAACTGCAAAAACTGATCACCTCGTCAAAAAAGATTCGTTTTGAAGGCAATGGCTATGGAGATGAGTGGGTTAAAGAGGCTGAGAAAAGAGGTTTATCGAATTTAAAGGATTCGCCTCGTGCATTAGATGTTTATCTGCGAAAGGAAGTAAAAGATTTATTTGACCGTCACGGTATACTAAGTCCTGTTGAACTAGAAGCGCGCCACGAGATAGAATTAGAGAACTATATTCTTAAAATACAGATAGAGGCACGTATTGTTGGCGATTTAGCTAAGAATCATATCATGCCTGCAGCTATTGAATATCAAAATATTTTGATTGCAAATGCGCAAGGTTTGATTGATGTTTTAGGTGAGAAAGAAGGCAGAGAAGCCGCTAAAACACAGATTAACTTTATCAAATCAATTTCGAAACATGTCAATTCCTTAAATGATAAGGTGAATGATATGATTGCAGAGCGTAAAAAAGCAAATGGAATCGAGGATGCACGCGAAAAAGCTTATGCTTATTGCGATAACGTCAAGGGAAAATTTGATGAGATTCGTTACCACGCAGACAAATTAGAAATCATGGTGGATGATGAGTTATGGCCTCTACCAAAATTAAGAGAGCTACTTTTTACGAAGTAATTCGAAATAAAACAGTTTTAGCAAAGCCTTTCGCTAAAAACGGAAGGCTTTGTTTGTTTTTTGATGTTTTGTTCGGCGGTTGAAGTAAAAAATATAAATTTGCAGCGGAAACAAGAGATGTTTTCAAATCAATAGCCCAAGGCCGTTGATTTATAAAGAAGAGGTAAGAGACAGGCTCGATGACCCTCTGGCAACCGCCCAGTTGACAACCATCACTGGTGAGGTGCCAAATCCTGCTGAATGCAAGGTGTATTCAGAGCTATAAATAAACAGCTTATTATGAAAAAAGAGATACAGGTCATTCGTGACCAGATCAAACGATCAGATTATTCAGAACATTCAGTTCCCTTATACACGACGTCAAGTTATGTGTTTGACAATCCAGATGATATGGCTGCCATGTTTAACGGTGAACAAGAAGGGTATATTTACACGCGCTATTCTAACCCGAATGTGTCTGAGTTTATTTCGAAGATGGCTAAATTGGAAAATGCAGAAAATGGCTGGGCTACTGCCTCTGGAATGGCCGAAATTTTCTCAACTTTCGGTGCTTTATTAGAGGCAGGGGATCATATTTTATCTTCCCGCGCCGTATTTGGTTCCACTCACAAGCTCCTTACAGAGATTTTGCCAAAATGGAAAATAGAAGCAATCTATGTTGATGGAGGTTCTCCCGAGCATTGGGAAGAGGCGATTCAACCCAACACGAAAATATTTTATTTAGAAACACCTACCAATCCTGGCTTAGATATTGAAGCACAGCATGTATTGTTTACCGTTATAGAAACCTATGGAAGCTATCAATCATATTCTCGCTTGCACGGCTGATTAAGATTATAGGTTCTTCATTAGGATTTGATAAATTTTTATCATATCCTCAATGTCTGATTTATGCACCTTCTCGTCAGGAGAGTGGACATGATCTTCAGGAGCGCCTATGAAACACCAGTCAAAAGGCAAGTCACTTTTTTGAAGCATGGTGCCATCACTTCCTCCTGCACTTTCAACTTCTAGCTGGAAGTGGACGCTGTGATCACTTGCAATTTGGACGATTTTATCCAAGTATGACCGTCTTGGGATACCTTGGTCACGCATGGAAATAGCAACCCCTTTGCCATGTTTGATTCCTTCCGTTACCCAAGTGATGTCGGAAATGAGAGCTTGTTGGATATCAAACTGATCGTAAAGAAAACGTCCCAGATATCCTACTGATCCACCACCATGCTCTTCGTAAGTAGAGAAAACAATGGCACCATTCTCTAGTGTTTTAGCAACCTCCAATGCCACCCATACACCTAAGCGGTTGTCCATATAAGGAGATTGTATATACTCCTCATCTTCACGGAAATTAGGTTTAAATGTTAAGCTAGTGCCACGGTCAATCATTCGATCTGAACTACAACGATAAGTGATATCATCATCTTCCTCGACCATAACCAATTCGGTTTCAATTTTTCCAATACTGTCCTCTCCGACCAATTCTGTTCCGTCTATTAATTGTGGTCCACCAATTTTGATGAGATTATTGTCGTAACCCACTGTAAATCCAATCGAATCCATGTGTGCAAAAATGGCTGTTGTCGGTTTTCCAAAAACCATAACAATCGCATCTTGAAAACCTTTCCCATGAAAAACCTGAGGTTTTGACTTCCATCGGCTCTGGTTCGTTGTTACGTAATCTACAATAAAGTCTTTCAATGGCGCCTCATTACCACTAGGTGCTTGTATTTGAACGAGTTTTTCTAATAAATGAAAGTCTGACATAATATTAATAATTCACTGATTCCAGTGTTATGTTTTTAGTGTTTTCAACCGTACGCTTGAGTTGATCAATAAATGATTTTCGTATTGTAAAAGTTATGAAAGGGTTTGGAGCTTGGTAACCCTGTTCAATGATTTCAGCAGAAACGTGCTGTAAGATTTGCATAGCTATTCCAGTACCGTCATAAGTATGCAATAAGCGCATGGATTCTGTGACGTAACACTGCAAAATTTCAGCCTTCTCTAATGCTTCTTTTGCGGAAGTTTTGTAAGCATGTATTAATCCTCCCACTCCCAGATTTGTTCCGCCGTAATAACGAACCACAGCGATAAGTGTATTGGTTAGATCAAAAGCCTGTATTTGGCCAAAAATAGGTTTTCCAGCGCTATTTGAAGGTTCGCCATCATCAGAAAAACGGTCTTGATATTGATTAAAACCAAAACGCCATGCAAAGCATACATGACAGGCATTGTGATGTTCCTTTCTTAGGTCTGCGATATGCGTTTTAGCTTTTTCAACCGAATCACAAGGAATGGCAAAGGCAAGAAACTTAGAACCTTTTTCTTTGTAGAATCCTTCGCTTGTTGTTTTTAGCGTTTGATAAACATCTGTATCCATAGCAGGATCGCAAAGATAGTTTATTTCATGAGTTTTGCTTTTTCACGAACAATTACTTTGAGCGGTTTATGATTGATTTTACTCTCCAACCATGAGAGAATGTCCAAGTAGAGAAAAGAACGTTTTTCGTATGGGTGATTTTCGAGTGCTTTTAACTTTTTGTGCAATCTTTTAAACGCTGCGGTTAGTTCATGCGGTAAAATATTATTCAGGTCTCTCAAAAACACAATAATTTCCGCTTGGACACGATGTAGGTCATCCATTTTGAGGAGGAATTTAAAGGTGTCTTTAATCGAGGATTCAATTCGCTCGTCACGACCGGATTCATAGTAGGAAATCAGTCGCAATATTCGGGTGTAACAAAGTAAGTCTTCACGCATGCCTAATTCTTTATTATAAACAATGCGGTCTAAGTATTCGATGCATTTAAGATGCTCATCGTTTCCAAAATAAAGACAAGCAAACTTATAGTAGAAGACCATAATGTGGTGTGCGTCAATCCTTCCATCAAACTGTTCAATATCCTCTTCTAATGATTGTATTTCTTGAACTCCTTTTTCGAAGCTTCCATTTAAGAAATGTAGATTAATGCGGTTGTAATTAAGGCATAAAAAACGCAATGTTTCCGTATTGGTGTTATGCGGGAAGTCGTTTGTGGTCTTTTGATCGAGTTCATCTAGGATATTGATAAATTTACTTTTATATCTTAGGTAGTAAAGTGCTTCTAATAAATAGTTGTAACTCTTCAGAAACAAAACCGGATTTTCTTGAAGCATCCCCGGATGCTCGTTGAATAGGTTTGTGCAATGGGTAGCGTATTTATAACTTGATAGAAAATTTTGAATGATAAAGCTATACCAAAGCTTGGCTAAATTTAAATATAACTGCTCTCTAAAGCCGATCTTATTCAAGTCAATCTCGGGCAAATGTAAAGTGAAATAGTCTTTAGTTCGCTGCGTATCGTATTCATTTTTGGCGTATCCATTCTTCAATAAAAAGCTGTATAGCTGAAGCGAAAGATTGGATAGTTTGCTGGCGATAACATTTTTGACACTTAATTCCTTAGCTGTCACAGCTAGATCATCTGCTCTTGAAAAAAGCGATCGGGTGATGTATTGCGTTTCGATTGTTTTTTCAAATTCAACAATTTCAAAAGCAATATTATTTTCATCATTCGTTAGTGCTAATTTTTTACATTTGTCCAGCAGTTTTAGTGCTTGCTTGTACAGTCCCTTATTATAAAGTATGGTTGCAAAATCTAACTGTTCTCGAATCCGAATAAGTGTTGTTTGTTGAGACGGGGTGAGGCGCAGACTGGTGAGCAATTGATCGTACAGGTTGGTTTTTACATTGGACAATTGCCGCTTATTGATACCCGTTTTTTCAATAATGCTCTTTTCATCGTAGCTATTGGATTTTTCGATGATATCGAATAGCGCAACATATTTTGCTGAATCATTCGTACTAATCCTTCCAACGTATAATTTAAACTGTCGTTTTTCAGCTTTAGTTAGCGATTTGATTAGATCAAAAAGATGATGTTTGTTTTGATTGGTTTTCATCCTTTACATATTGAGTTTCTTCTTGTTTGATTCACAGGGATACTTGCGCTTTAAAGTTGATCAAAATTATTGGACTATAAATAAAAATTAATTTATTTTTTATTTTGGGTATTGTATTTAAAAATAATTTAAGTATTTGTTTATTAGTATTTTATGTTTTAAGTTTTCGGTTTGGCTGTAGGTCAATATTTTTATTTTGATTATTCCAACTATTTGAAGCTGATACCTTTGTAGTGTTAAAACAAATAAACATGAAAATTAACGTAAAAGCATTTGGAGGAGGCTCGTCAACCGGAGAGGTAATAAATGAGGCCAAGCGTGTATTGAAAGATTTGGCGCTTAAATATAACTGCCAATTTGAGGTAACAGGAGAAAGAGTTGCTGGACAGAATTTAAAAAGTAATTTCAAATCTAACCTAAAAAAAGAAAGCGGAAACAACGGTGTATTCTTGAGTTTTGGAGGAGAGATAGAAATGTAAACCATTTCATTTTAATAACGGATTTAATAATCAATTAGATAGCAAAAAGCGCTTGTCGAATTTTTTTCGGCAGGCGTTTTTTTTTGGTCAATACTTTCTTTACTTTTGTTCTGGATGATTTCTCTCCATATGCCCTTTATAGGTCAAATGAGGAAAGGATGGGTACTCTCCGAGATGAGCTCTCCCTTGTTAGGGTATTATAGAATCATTTAATCAGATAAATTATGGAAACTATGGAAAAATTGACATCCAACGATCTTATTCAATTAGAGGATAAACATGGCGCACACAACTATCACCCATTGCCAGTGGTGTTAAAAGAAGGAAAAGGCGTTCATGTTTGGGATGTAGAAGGCAAAAGATATTATGATTTTTTATCAGCTTATTCGGCGGTAAACCAAGGACATTGTCACCCAAAGATTGTTGGCGCTATGAACGCACAGGCAGAGACTTTAACATTAACTTCTCGCGCTTTTTATAATGACGTTTTAGGGGTTTATGAAAAATTCGTAACAGAATACTTCGGTTTTGACAAAGTATTACCAATGAACACTGGTGCAGAAGCGGTAGAGACAGCGATTAAGATCTGTCGTAAATGGGCTTATGAAAAGAAGGGCATTCCAGAAAATGAAGCAAAAATTATCGTTTGCGAAAATAATTTCCACGGACGGACAACAACCATCATTTCATTCTCTAATGATCCTGATGCACGGAAGAACTTTGGACCTTATACACCAGGATTTATAAAGATTCCTTATGACGATACAGCGGCGCTAGAAGCGGCATTAAAAGAAGATAATATAGCAGGGTTTCTTGTTGAGCCTATTCAAGGTGAGGCTGGAGTTTACGTGCCATCTGAAGACTTTTTAGCAAAAGCAAAGGCCTTGTGTAATGAACATGGTGTACTTTTTATTGCGGATGAAATTCAAACAGGAATTGCACGTACAGGAAGTTTATTAGCAGTTTGCGGAACTTGTAACTGTGAAAATAAATGTGAGCGTCAAGCAACTTATCAAGAACCAGATATTTTGATTTTAGGTAAAGCTCTTTCTGGTGGAGCTTATCCCGTGTCAGCTGTATTGGCGAATGATGAAATCATGAATGTCATAAAGCCTGGGCAACACGGTTCTACTTTCGGAGGGAATCCAGTTGCTGGAAAAGTAGCTATAGCGGCGCTAGAGGTAGTAACTGAGGAACGTTTAATGAATAATGCACGCGAATTGGGTGAGACTTTCCGTTTTGAAATGCAAAAACTCGTTGAGAAGTATGATCTCCTTAAGTTAGTTCGCGGAAGAGGATTGTTAAACGCTATTGTTATCAACGATTCAGAAGATAGCTCAACAGCTTGGGATATTTGCATGAAGCTAAGAGATAATGGATTGTTAGCGAAACCAACACATGGCAATATCATTCGTTTTGCACCACCATTGGTTATGAATAAAGAACAATTGATGGAGTGCGTAGCGATTATCGATAAAACGTTGAGTGAGTTCTAGTCATTGAAACGATATAAAATATGAGCCGTCTTGCCGAAATGAGTAGTGTGGGACGGCTTTTTTTATGCGTATTTAATGCGCATCGGGCAAGAAAACACATCGTTTAGTAGCTTCAACTATCGCAACTTTGTGTCGCTCGATTACCGAAAGAAATATTGAGGTTATCATTGCAAATAAGTTTTGAAATCTGTCCAGCATTATGGCAGACTTTTTTTATCTTTTTTTGATCATCAGCAACTACCAAATTTCGGTTTAACGCTTTGGTGCTGTGATTTTCTGCTGATTATTACATTTACTTAGTACCCTGTCCAGATTTATGGTTACCCGTTTATATTCAAAATAGTTTGTTACTATCTTGTCAAACCGAAAGAAAGTCCAATATTTAATGCTTCGAGCTGGCTTTGGAGCTAACCAAGCGCAAATTGATGCTGCCTTGGATCGATCCATACCTGATTTGTTAGAAGAGTTATTTGCCCATTCAGCAACCTATAAAGACATTCATTATTTACCATACCCGTTAAACGAGAAGGAACAACGAAAAGGTGCGGGCGGATTGAAATTAATCAAGCTCTTTTTAACCTCCTTTTCTGAAATGGAGCAATTGAATGAGCAATGGATATTTAAAATGACCTATACCAAAGCGGTACTACGCGAAAAATTGGTTTTTTTCTGGCACAATCATTTTGCAACCTCTGTCAACTTTGCTTATCTGATGCAAGAGCAAAATAACACCATCAGAAAACATGCATTAGGTAAATTCGGGGATCTTTTGCATGCCATTGCTAAAGACCCTGCCATGATTATTTATCTGAATAATCAACAAAACGTTAAGGATCATCCAAATGAAAACTTTGCACGAGAAGTGATGGAGTTATTCACCCTCGGAATAGGTCATTATACGGAAAAAGACATTAAGGAAGCCGCAAAAGCATTTACGGGTTGGTCTGTCAGTGATGCTGGAGAATATGTGTTTAATGAAGAAAAACATGACTTTGGAGAAAAAGAATTTATGGGTGAAACCAAAGCTTTTACCGGTGAGGAGATTATTGCCAAATTGCTCGAAAACAAACAAACTGCAAGATTTATTACAACCAAAATTGATCGAGAATTTGTCAACTATAAAATTAATGAGGATCATATCGAAAGCTTGACGGATACCTTTTACAAGTCAGATTACGATATCGAGCTTTTGATGCGTGAAATATTCAGTGCGGAATGGTTTTATGATGATGCAAATATTGGAGCGAAGATTGCGTCCCCAGTAGAGTTGATTGTTCGAATAAAAAAATACCTGGAGTTAGAATTTAATGATTTGAAGCATCTGATTAATTACCAAAAAGCCCTTGGGCAAGTCTTGTTTTTTCCACCTAATGTAGCAGGCCGTGAAGTTAAGATTTATTCGCCAAAAAATAGGGGTATTATGAATAAATAGTAGAGCATCAATAAGATAACGGCAATGATATTTAAGATAAACCCAATTTTAGCCATTTGGCTCACTTTGACATGGCCGCTTGCAAAAACTATCGCATTGGGAGGAGTTGCCATGGGTAACATAAAGGCACAACTCGCCGCCATGGTAATAGGAATTAATAGTTGTAATAGTGGAATATCAATTCCGATAGCAATTCCAGCAATAACAGGAGCTAGAACGGTAACGAGGGCGACATTGCTCATCAATTCTGTCATAAAAATCATTAGTAATATGAGAAGTGTTACAATGAGGTAGATGCTCCAATTGGATGCTGCAATAGCATTGGTGACCAGATCAACAATTCCAGAACTTTTCATGCCGCTAGCCAAGGCTAATCCTCCACCGAATAGTAGCAGAATTCCCCAAGATAATTTTTCGGTGTCTTTCCATTCTAATATAAATTCAGGTTTTTTTATAGATGTAGGGATAGCAAACATGGCTATTGCTCCGCAGATACTGATAAGGGTGTCGTTGATGGCTAAGTCAGGCAATAATTTTTGGATAAACCCTCTTGAAATCCATAAAGCAACGGTGATGATAAATATAATAGCCACTTGCTTTTCATGACGATTCATTTTGCCCAGGTTCTTTATTTCTTCTTGTATTAATGCAGCAGAACGTGAAAACTGAATTCCTTTGCATGGGAATATCCATTTAACCATTACCAGATACGCCAATAAAATGAATACAATAGAGAAGGGGAGTCCGAATTGCATCCATTGGAAAAATGAAATTTCAATTTGATATTCAGATTCGAGTAAGGCTATTAAAACAGAATTGGGTGGTGTGCCTATAATAGTTGCAATTCCTCCTGCATTTGCAGCTATGGCGATACCCAGCATCATGTTGAGCGCAAAGTTTTTATCCTTTTTTGTGAATCCATCTTCATCGTCGATGAGTAATTGAATGACAGAAAGTGCTATGGGTAACATTACAACCGTACTGGCAGTATTACTTATCCACATACTCATAAAGGCGGTAGCAATCATAAAGCCAAGAATCACCCTCTCTGGACTGGTGCCGGTTAGTTTGACAATGTTTAGGGCTATTCGCCGATGTAGATTCACTTTTTGTAAGGCCAATGCCATGATAAAACCTCCGAAAAACAAGAAGATTATCGGGTTTCCATAGTGTTGACTGACTTCTTGCATCTCAGCAACGTTAAGTAATGGAAAAAGAAGGAGAGGAAGAAGCGCTGTGACGGCAATATGAACTGCTTCAGAGACCCACCACACAATCATCCAAAGAGCAACAGCCAATACCGCATCGGCTTGAGGAGCAATGATATCTCCTGGAAGCAAGGCTAAAATAAGGAATAGGACTGGACCAATGAATAATCCCCACTTTTTAAGCATAGTTTAACTTTAGGAATTTAAAGATAGAAATAAAGTCAAAAACCAGCATTCTGGTAATGGAACCAAGATTTACTGATTTTTTTCATCCGTCTTTTATTCGCGCCAAAATCACCGTACCCCACGCGGGAGGCCGAACGGAAGTGAATTACTTTCGCTGTTGAATCAAGTAGAAACTCTACATCATCAATGAAATTACCTCGTTTGGTATGGAAAGCGTAATGAAGATAAGTTACTTCTGCTGCTAATAATTCGGATCCTTCCACTTTGCTGATAATCAATTTGAGGTCAGCCATTACCTCTTTTACTGATTGATCATACTGAAGTGGTTCCATTTTTTTACTTCGTTTTTTGGCCAGTGTAGATACACAATTCGGTGAATTTGGACATGGATCTAGACTTGACTTGTCCTGGGCAACCAAATTTTGGAAGAGTAGAATGGTAGATAGCGACAATATGATTTTTGGTAAGTACTGCATTCAGCATGATTTATGACCGGAAAAGAATAAGTTATTCTTCTTTTCCAAAATTTTCCCTTAAGTTATACTCCTGAGAGATACCACCAGTGATGCGCATCAAATCATAATGCGTCTGCAATAATTCAAAGAGGCGATCATAATAAGAGAGAATGGCTTGTTGGTAGCTCAATTTGATGTCATTGAGGTTAAAAACATTAATCAAACCGAGTTCATATTTATCTTTTCCTAAATCCCATAGCTTTACGGCATGATCAATTCGTTGTCGAGACATTTGTTCCACTTTCTTGCGGACACTATACAGTTCATAGATCCCTTTTAATTGGTGCGTTAGGCTCTGCTGGAGCTGTTCAATTTGCAATCCGGCCATATCACGTTGGATCATTGCAATTTCACTATTTCGTTTTCGATTCCAGCCCTGAAATATATCATAACGTACATTAATGGTACCTGTATTCACCCATGCGTTGGTTGACGCCGAGAATCCTTCATCTCCAAACAAACGGAAATATCCAACAGATGGTGTTGTACTCATATTTAAGGTGACAATAGGGTAGAAGGCACTCTTTTGTGCTCTTAAGTTCAATTCTTGCAATTCATAATTAATGTATTGATTTTGCAAGTTTTGATTGTTGGCTACCATCTGCGACTTTAAACTTTCAAAAGCTTCTAGATTGGCATCAAACTCTAATGAGTCGGTTAATTGATATTTCTGTTCAATATCTGTTTCCGCCATTATTAAATTGAGATTGCGTTGTGCATTGGCATAAGAGAGCTCTTGTAGAATGAAATTTGTGGAGTCGGTTAAGATCTGGTTTTCAAATTCGAGCAAATCAAAACTTGTACTGATACCCACCTCGTTTTTCAGGCGATGGTAATTTAGCTTTTCAAGAGAATAGGCCAATAAGTCTGCTAAAACATCTAGTTTACGATCTTGTACAAGCGCCGTATAATAGGCCAGAATCACATCATAGATGGTGTTTTCAATGACAATGATTCCGTTTCCTTTTGTTTGCAATTGCAATTGATCAAATCGCTCTTTATTGATCTGAACACCAAAGCCGCTAAAAATGGTCCAACTCATGTTCAGGGAAGCTTGGAAATTATCACTAAAAAGTACGCCCGGGAAGAAGGTTGCAGGGTTATTCGTATTGTCTTGTAATGAAGCCGTATTGCCTAAGTTGATGCTGAAGGTTGGAATCATTCCTGCTTGCCCCCAAGAATTCTGAAGAGCAGAGACTTCGTAATTACCAGTAACTAATTGAATATCGTAGTTGTTGCGCAGTGCTTTCTCAATTGCTTGAAGAACGCTCAATTCTTCTTGGGCCGTTGAGCTGTATGTGAATAATATACAACAAGACAGGGTTAATATTTTAAATAGGCTTTTCATTATTCGCTTATTTGTCGTTCTTTCTGGTGTTCTAGGTTTAATAGGGCAGGCTCTACTGTTCTTCCATTCGGAAACACTTCTTTACGCCAAATAAAGCGTAAGACTTTTTCAAAGGCTTTTAGTGGGAATACAGCAATTAATAATACGCCACCAATAAATAAAATCAGGCCAATGAATAAGGCCGTCATACTCGGTTCTTCGCTGGAAATTTGATTCATGAACGTGTTGATACCAACCATCGTCAAAACAACGGAAAGGACATAAAACCAAATCGTCACCACCATTCGCATCATTTTTGGCGCACCTTTTCCGATCATCATGAGTTCATTGCCGATTACACCTTTTTCTTCTTTTTGCTCTGGTACTGGATGCCAAATACGGTTCCAAGCTCTTCTCATATCATTGTGAACAAGAATGATGGCAGGGAAGAAAAAGAGAATAAACACCGTTCCGAAAATTAAACCAAAGGCAATGGAAACCGCCATTGGAATTAAGAACTGCGCTTGGAATGACGTTTCCAAAATCAACGGCAATAATCCAGCAACAGTAGTAACCGAGGTTAGTAGAATAGGACGGAACCGCGATTTTGCCGCATCCGTAACAGCATCCCAAGTGCTCATTCCATTTAATAGGTTTCGGTTGTAGGTATCCAGAAAGACGATTGAGTCGTTAATTAAGATTCCTATTAAGGCAATCATCCCAAAAGCACTCAATATAGAGACTGGTAGACCAATAATCGAATGCCCTAGAATTCCGCCTGCAACACCTGCCGGAATAACTAATAGGATCAACATCCCTTGCCATACAGATTCAAAATTCAATGACATAATGAGAATCATGATTACAAATAGAATCGCCACATTAATTTGCATCGAAGCGAGTGCTTTGGTACTTCTTTCTCCTTGCCCACGTTGTACTAATTCAACATCAGGAAATTCTGCCATGATTTTAGGAATGACTTCATCCGTTATACGTCCGTTGATATCGCCTACTTTCGTGGGGTCATCAACCTTTGCATCGACAACAATCTCACGTCTTCCATCACGTCGTTTTAAACTTACTGGTCCACGTTGAATGGTGTAAGTGGCTAATTCGGTTAAGGGTATTTGTTTTCCGTCTGCACTTTTAATGCGCATATTGTTTAAATCAAATTCATCTTGACGGTCTTCACGATCATAACGTACCCAAATCTTTACTTCATCCGTTCCGACAATCACACGCTGTGCCTCTTGACCAAATACACCTTGCCTTACTTGTTTTGTAACTTCAAAAATACCGAGTCCATAAAAATCGGCCTCTGGTTTCATTTCCAGATTAATTTCTTTACGACCAAGTGGTTCATTGTCTTTTACATTACTGACTAGTGGCAATTCAGCGATATACCCTTTAAACTTTTCAGTCGCTCGGTGAATTTGCTCATCGTCATTGCCTGAGATCGAAAATTCAATATCCTTACCAAAGGTCTGAAATCCTGAGCCTAAAAAGACATTCGACGCTAAGGCCGTATTGTCAATCGTTTGAATTTTCTCGTTGACTCTCGCCATGAGTGAATCAACCGGTGTTTTTTTACCTTCACCATCAATGACCATAGTAATCGCTCCCGTATGAAATCCAGCTTCACCAATACTCTGGGAAGCACCCAATAAGATGGAGTAGTCAGAAAGCAATGTATCACCAGTTGCTTCTGCCAATTCCTGATTGGCTTCGATCACCATAATCTCAGCTTTGTTTAGCCAAGCTTTAGTGATGTCTTTTCCAGTCCCTTGCTCAAAAGCAACTTCTAATGTAATTCGATCGGGCTTAATTTCAGGGAAGAAGGTGTAATTAATCATTCCTTTCGTGCTGAAAAGGATGATGAAAACGGTAAAGATTAACGGCAATAAAACATAAGCACGGTAACGCTTCATAACAACAACCAAGACATCCAAGAATATTTTTTCACGCAAGTATTCTGTCGCTCTGAAAATGCGATTTCTAATTTTATGACGCGGTGTTCCTTTTTTCGATTTGGATAATACCTTTTTACTGGCCAGGTGAACCGGCAGAATTATAAAGGCTTCAATCAATGAAAAACCAAGCGCAAGAATTACGACAATTGGCATTTCTCGCATCATCTCCATATTATCAACGAAGAGGAGAATAGAGAAGGCCGCCATAGTGGTTAATACCGAAGTGAATACCGAAGACATCACTTCCATGGTTCCGTCTAGTGCGGCTTTAAACGGACTTTTGCCGCGTTCGAAATGCGCATAGATGTTTTCTGCGATAACGATTCCATCATCAACGAGGATACCTACAACAAGGATCATTCCGAACAAGGAAATCATATTTACCGTTAAGCCAATTGCGTTGGCAATGATAAACATCCCCAGAAAAGAGAAAGGGATACCAAACGCTACCCAAAGCGATAAACGCGTACTCAAGAATAGTCCCAACATGATAAGAACCAGAATCAGTCCCATAATACCATTATTGGTAAGTAAGTTGATTCGATCCTGCAATGAAGCTGCAAATTCGTATTCAATCGTCAATTCAGTGGACTGTGTATCATCTTTATTATATTCCTTGACATAATCCTTGACGAAGTCTGTAATCTCTGCGAGATCTTGATCCGGTGTTTTCTTGACATCAATCGTAATGGCCGGCATTCCTTTGGCAAATACCTCATTAGATCCTTCTGAAAAATCAAAGGTCACATCCGCTACATCACCGACAGTAATTTTTTGGCCACTGATGCTGGTGCGCAGGACAATCTTTTCAATTTCCCTTGGATCTGTGGATCTTTCCCGAGATCGAATTACTAATTCTTCTTCTCCATTACGCAGGATGCCACCTGTTAGATCTTGGTTATTACGCTGAATAGCCGTCGAAATTTCGTCAATCATTAGACCGTATTTCAAGAGGTCATTCTCACGAACATTAATGACAATTTCAGGTTCTGGAAAACCATTCAGATCAATGATCGAGATTAAACCAGAGGCGTATAGGTCATTTTCTATTTTATCACCCTGTTTTTTGAGTAGCCAAAGATCAGTGCTCCCTTTAAGTCCGAGTGTGGCGACACGTTCCGACATTGGATTCGATTTTAATTTTCGAATGATCGGATTTTCAGCACCTTGAGGGAATGAGTTAATAATATTTACGGCATTTTCAACATCCTTATATACTTCATCCATATCGGCGTGCTCATAACCTTTTATGGTTAAGGTTGCCATATTTTCAGAAGACGTTGAGTTCATTTGCTCCACGCCATCGATGCCACGCAATGCTTGCTCAATTTTAATGGTAACACCTTCTTCCATCTCCTCTGGTGAAGCACCAGGGTACATCACACTAACAATGACGGTTTGCGGATTAAGTTCAGGGAAGAAAGACCGATTCATGGTCAATACATTATACCCGCCAAACAAGACCGTGATTACTATGGCGGCATTGGCCCAGATCGGTTTTTTTATGAAAAATTGTACGAGCTTTCTCATGATTCAGATCTGTTTAGCGCATTAAAATCGCATATTTGGTTGTGTCTGTGTAGTTTAATACAGACTGTTTAATAACGATAGATTGATCTGGAATTCCACCAACAAAAACACCTTCATCTGCAGTATGTAATATATCAATAGGTTGTTGTGTTAATGTTGAGTCCTTTTTCGAATAGAGATAGACTTTATTGTTTGAAATTGCCTTATTTGGTAACATAATACCTTTATGCGCTTGCTCTTTATTAATGGCCACCTTTAAATATTCTCCTTCCACAAAAGGTTCACCGTTCGCTTTTTCGGGCTGAATGTAAACATCAATGGATTGGGTTGATTTATTAATCATTTCCGCCATACGTGAAACCGTTCCGACACCTCTTTCAACCCCAGCGGTCGTATAAAGGGTTACTTCCGTACCTATTTCAATTTGTTCAGCTTCAGTGGCCGATATGGAAACCGGAATTTCGAAATTGCCTGTTTCCGCGATGCGAATAACGCGCGTTCCTGGATTAACGACCGAACTTTCTGTTACGTAAACATCCGTTATCATTCCATTAAAAGGAGCAAATACAGTGTATTTACGAATTTGGGTTTCCATGCTCTTGATTGAGAAATACTCTGTTAGAACGTTTCGCGTAGAAATGAATATTTTTTCCTTATTCGTTTTCCATGCAGGTAATTCAGGAAGTGATTCGTTTAATTTTAAACGATCAATATAATTCTCCCATTTATTATACTCACTAGGGAACTCTACATTCAGGTCGGGGAGGAGGTTCGCTAAAATATTGATGAAACCACTTTTTCGCGAGCGTAAATTGTATTCTGCTTCTGTACGATCGACTTTAAATAAGAGTGCTCCTTTACGAAACTTAACGCCCGGTTTCAAACGGTGTTGACCAGGCAGGAGTTTACCCTGAACTTCACAAGCAAGGTCCACTGCGTTATAGGCAGTAACCGTTCCAAAGCCATTAATCTGAAAGGTGGTGTTTTTATTTTCGGCAACAGTTGCCTCCAAAGTTTGTATAAACTCGGTTTCAGCCGTTTCCTCATCCAGGTCTCCAGATCCAAAGTTCAGAGTCATCAATACAATGATATTGACTAAAACAAAGAGCGTCAAGATGATAATATGTCTTAGTTTCATTTTTGCAAATTTGCTTAAGGGGTAATAAACAAGTGCAAATTTACTGAAAAGGGAGGAGTTATTGGCCGCAGAATTTAAAATCTGCTAATTAAATAGATGGACGGTCGAATGATACGTTAAAGTAAACAGTCGTTCAGGTAAACAGATTTAGTCATTAAGCCAATGCACAAAACGTTGCCAAAGGCCTTTTGCTGCTTCTTTTTGCTCCGACTTTTTAGCTTTTCTGGATTGTGTTTTTTGTACTTTTTTCTCTTTGGCTTTTTTGCTTTTTTCCGCAGGTCGATTTTTTACCTGATTTTCGTAATGACGACGCTTCTTTTCTTTCTCAGCTTCTCGTTGACGTTTTAGTTCAATCTCTTTTAATCGTTTTTCACGATTTGCCTTTTGTTTCGGACTGAAATGATAGATTCCTTTTTCGTCTTTGTATTCAGACTCAGAGCTTGTGTCTTTTGTCGTCTTCTTAGCTGGTTTAGGTGTGCCTTTCTTTTTGGGTTTAATATCTTGCGCATGCGATTGCATCGCTGCATCCAGCGCAGCAATCTCAGCCGCTTCTTCAGCTTCAATTTCCTCAGGGGTTTTAACCTCTGCTTCAGGTTCTGCTTTATTCTCTGGTAGTTCTATTTTACCGAGAATTTTTAAACCATCCAATTTAACGGTGGGAGCTTTAATTAATTCAGCATCTGGATCAACTTCAGCTTCAAAAAACTCGTTTTCTTCAGTTGATGGTTGTGTTTCATCTTCCGAAACTACTTCATTCGAATTTGTTTCGATTTCGGTGGCGATTTCAGAACTTGCTTCAGGCGCTTCTAAATCAACCAATTCAACAACAATTTCTTCGACGGTTTCATCGATGACTTCGGTCTCAACTTCTTCAACAACCACCTCTTCTTCGTGGACTTCTTCTACCGCTTCAATTTCATTTACAGCCTGAACGGTATCTTCCATTTCTTTTTTAGTGGCGACTTCGAAATTAGATAGAACCGTATTTACCTGATCTTCTGTCAGTTTAGAATTCGGATCCTTTTCGATGGGGTCTGATGAATTTTCGTCAAGATAACGCGCGATTTCGCTGGGCGTTTTACCTACTTTACGTGCAATTTGCGCTAGTCTCATGGGGTTTATTGTTTAAAATCAAAGGTCTTATTCCCTACAAATATAAAGGAAAGTTCATATTTTCAGCAATTTTAATCATTATTGAAATGTCAAGAAACCGCTAATATCCTTTAAAATCGGTGAATTATGAAATTTGGTAAGTTAGATGATCCTTCAAAAGCAGATGTTTCTTTGCCAAAGACGCATCCAGATACGATTCAGAATTTAATGGCTTTTAAACCAGATAAATTAGAGGTTTATCTCGGAGCGACTAAATGGAGTCGTTCTGAATTGAAAAACTTCTATCCACGCGGAACTAAAGATGAATTAGCCTATTATTCACAGCAATTTAATGGGATTGAATTAAACGCGAGCTTTTATCGACTTTTTCCCGCTGAGCAATATGAGAAATGGAGAGCGACGGCTGCAGAAGGGTTTAAGTTTTTTCCAAAAGTAAGTCAGCGAATCAGTCAATTTAAGCGCTTAAAAGAAGCCGAAGAGGTCGTGGATGAGTTTGTTGACGCTGTTGTTCATCTGCAAGAGAAGCTTGGAACGGTCTTTTTGCAAATGTTGCCCAATTTTGCACCTAAGGATTTTGATCGTGTCGTTAAATTCCTCGATTATTGGCCGCATGAATTGGTTCCTTTGGCTTTTGAACTACGCCATTTAGATTGGTTCACGGTTCCTGAAATTACTGATGAACTCTTTTCCTTATTCAAGCAGCATCAAGTCACTCCAGTTGTTACGGACACCCTTGGTGTTAGAGAGATTGTCCATATGCGGATGACGACGCCTGAATTGTTTGTTCGATTTGGTGCGGGGAATCAACCGAGTGACTATCAACGAATGGATGACTGGATCGATCGAATCGCGGAATGGAATGCCATTGGTTTAAAAAAGGTGCATTTTTTCTTTCATCAAAAACTTGGTAAAGACGTCCCTTTTTTAGCAACCTATTTTGCCGAAGAGATGAATAAAAGGTTTGAATTAGAGATCCCTGTACCCAAAACAATCATCAATTAATTTGAAATAGTATTTTTGAACGTGGAAAAATTTGATCGTGTTTATATTGGTACTGGTCCCATTTCAGTTGCAGATGCATGCCATTTTGCTTCAGATGATCGAAATGTATTATTGGTAGACGATAAAGCGCGAGCCGGTGGCGCTTGGGTAGCCATTCCTATTGGTGAATATGGTGAATTGGAGATAGGTTGCCATATTTGGTCATACAATAAAGCTGTTTATGATTTTCTAGAACGCTTTTTTGAATTGGATTTAATTGAATTAAAACCACAGCCGTATTTTTTGAGAGGTAATGTTAAATTAGGGTATGATCAAAAACATGCGGTTACCACGTTAAAGAGTTTCGGTAAACGATTAAGCAAAGGTCAAGTTAAGTCTGCTTTTAACTACATCAGAAAAGATCCATCTGCCAGAATACCAATTATTCCCAAAAAATACCTGTATCCTCGGGGTGGGGCAAGAGATATTCAGCAATCAATCGAACGAAAAATTGAAACACATCGACTCATTACTCGTTTGAATAGTGCTGTAAAGTCATTGAGAAAAATCAAAGAGAATTGGGAATTGACCTTTGATAATGGTGATCAGTTATTGACAAAAGAGGTTGTTATGACGGCTACTTCCGCCATTGAGGAAATAGAAGTTGATGGGCAAATAACGAATATAGAGCATACCCCAATCCAATACGCGCATTATCATGTCGTCGTTAAAGGCAAACCAAAGAAGCCCTGTTCTTATGTACGCGTCTTAAACCATGATTATATTCACCGTGTCAGCGAAATTACTTATCAACTTGAGCAAAATAATAAGGAGGATTTAACGGTATATATCGTAGGTGTTTTTGATCATAAACTTCCATCCAATAAGTCAGAAATAGAAATCGCTAATGATCTATTGACTTATTTAACAGACCGGGGTTTTACGACGCAAGAAAACACCCTTTTATATCAACAAAAAAATCGTTTTGAAACCACTTATATTTCAGGGCATCAACGGGCCTTAGTTAATGCGATGCCCGGGTTAGAACTAATGGCAACTACAGATTTGATTTACGGGTTTTATTACCAATTAGAAAAGTGGTTTAAAGCTTAAAACGACTTTCTTTAAAAGCGACATTCAATGCTTTAAAATCTAACTCCCCATTCACTTCTTTCAGGTGCTCGAAAATGATTAAAGCCTTTTCCAGTTGTTTTTGTTCTCCTTTTGGTTTGCCCATAATATGAAGCAAGGAGCGCTGTTTTCCGGGCGTAAGGTCATGGAATAATTTACTCCCTTCGGGATTTTGTTCACACATCGGGGGAAATACGTCTGGCACAGCCATTCCGTATTTGGTATGATCTGTTTCTATGTTTACTTTAATGTTGTCTCCTACGTCAATTTTTAATTGTTTGCGTCGTTCTTTATTTACCAAGACAAAGTCATTTCCCGCTCCGTCAGGTGTTAATGCCGCATGAAAAGTATTACCCTCGTTGATTTGGCAAAGGACACGTTTACTTACTTCTTTTAATTGTACAGCAATTTCCAAAGGAACGGGGATCATATAATACCACATGAGTGATGAATCCTCATTCTTAACCAAAGTAGTTTCGTAAGTAAAGGCCATTGTGTTTAATTTTGAACAAGATAAAAAAATCAGAACAGAGTGGGGATGAATCACTGTTTAAAAACAAATGATTGACTATTTTTAGCTAATGATTACACCGGAAGATCAACGTGAAGTATTAAAAGCATTGGTAACTACTCGTATGCCATACGGGAAATACAAAAACCGATTGCTGTGTGATTTGCCTGAACCGTATTTGTCTTGGTATCATGCCAAAGGATTCCCGAAAGGGAAGATAGGCATGTTATTATCGACGATTTATGAGATTAAATTAAATGGCTTAGAATATTTGCTCAAGCCGCTTCGGGATAAAACGCTCTAGTCGTTTTCTGTTACTTTGAAAGTGGCTGTCTTTTTTGCCGTTTCGTAATCGTCATCACCCGGGTAAGGGGAAAGGTTCTCTAATTCAAACGAATATCCAAATAAAGATTTTGATTTTTCTCCTTCTTTATTGGTGTGCAATATCAAAGTGTCCATGGCTCTTTTATACGTTACTGTAAATTGAATGGAAGCGTCACCTTCCCAAATACAGTTGGCTCCGCGTGGGCATCTAGAATCGTTTAATACCGAGTCGAACTGAATAAAAAGCTTTAATTCTTCTGTGCAAAGCATCATTTCGCCCATAGTAATTACGCTGCTTTCGTTTAATTTAAACTCTTCTACACTTGCATCTTCCATGGTTTCTTTTGCATTGCCGCAGCTAAAAGTGAATCCAACGACAAATAATCCGATAATAGCCCAATATTTCATCTTAACACGTTTTAGTTTGTTCTAAGTTACGCATTATCCGCATTAAATGTTACTCCCAATTATTTTGGATTTCTTTTTTTAGCGCCACGTATTGCGGTTGCGGTCATTGGATCTTCTGGCCAAGCGTGTTTTTTATAACGGATGCGTAATTCCTCACGTACTTCGAAGTAGGTTGATTTCCAGAAGTTTTCAAGGTCCATGGTGGTTTGTACCAGTTTAAATCCAGGAGAGAGGATATGCATCAACACATTCACCTTTCTGTCATTAATTTGCGGGGTTTGAAGCATGCCAAAAATTTCTTGTAATCGAACGGCTAGAATAGGGGGATTACCATTTGATTGATAATCTAATCGTATCGTTGATCCACTCGGGACATCGATTGTGGCAGGTGCTAACTTTTCCAACGTTGATTGCTGATCTGGACTGATGCTATATTTTAAAACTTCTTCTAAATCAATGGCTTTGAGATCATTGGTCGATTTAATGTCTGAGAGGTAAGGGCTAAGCCATTGTTCTGCTGTTTCTAATAAATGCCGTGTGGATACATCGGGCCAATCTTGATGATCGTTCCATTGACTGAGGCAGAGAATTCGATTTTGCCATTGGATGACTCGTTCGTTAAAGTCTAATAAACGTGCACCATTACTTTTAATCTCTGTCATGAGCGCATCCTGAATCAATGCTTGATCTGGATTTTTGATCGGAACGGTTTTTAGAATAATTCGCCCCATTCGCCATTCCTCCTGTGCAACAAGACCGCCTTTTTTAGCGTTCCAGTCTACTTTTTTTACCACTTTCACAAAAGGTGCCAGATCTCTGGGGTTCAATGGTGCGGCCAAGAATATTTTACCTGTTCCGCGCTCGCGATCATGCATGTGTGCAACGGCTAACCATGGTTCATGCACCAAATCATCCTGATGTCCAACTGCGGCATACGCGCCATTGGCTAACTGAAATTGTGCATTGTTTCCAGGTCTAGCACAGGCAACTCTTTCCGGAAAAGCATAAACCAATAACAATCCCAGTTCTGCGGGGTCAAAACTTGTATTAACGGCTTTAGTTCCCATCATAGAGCGGTACTGATGCGCAATTTTCTCAACGCGATTCCACTTGCCTCGGCCACTTGTGTTGTTTTGTCGAAAACGTCTTAATCCTTCTATTCGCAAAGAAATGTCTATCCCTGTTCCTTTGGGCAAGGGATCTTTTTGTTCAAGAATAGCGGCAAGATCTGTCGCTAAATCTACGAGTCCTTCCTCTTTCGCCGAAATTAATAAATGGGCAATTCGCGGATGAGTAGGTAAGGAATTCATTCGTTTGCCATGGTCTGCAATTTTTCCAATAGCAATCGCTTGTAAATCTTCCAATAAATCTTCTGCCTCTTTTACCGCGTGAGGAGGAGGAGGATCCAACCAAAATAAAGCATGAATGTCGGTTTGACCCCAGTCGTAGAGGTTAAGCATTAATGGGGTTAAGTCAGCTTCCAATATTTCAGGAGTCCGATGATTTTCGAGTTTCGAATGAGTGGCGGCCGACCAAAGTCGATAAGCGACACCCGATGAAAGTCGACCCGCTCGACCCGCACGCTGATCCGCTGCATCAATTGAAATACGAATGGTTCTTAATCCGGATAAACCAGTCTTTGGGTCAAACTGAGAAACACGTGTAAATCCTGCATCCACAACTACCTTAATCCCTTCAATGGTTAAACTGGTTTCGGCAATGGTTGTTGCTAAAACAATCTTCCTTTTACCCTGATTATTGATTCTTAAAGCGACTTGTTGTTTTGATTGAGGTAATCTCCCATAAAGATCATGAATAACAGTGTTTTGACTATCCATTATCCGTTCTAGACTTTGATGGCAGTCATTGATCTCACGCTCGCCTGGTAAGAAGACCAAAAGGTCACCCTTTTCCTTTTGACAAATGTCTTTGATAATGTTCGCCACCCCTGTTCCGATATCGGACTGGTATTGACCAAACGGACAAATGTCTCCGTGATAAAAAACTTTAACCGGATATTGCCTACCACTACTTTCAACAAGTGGAGCACCTAAGTCTTTAGTTAGAACAGACGTGTCCATTGTTGCAGACATGATGAGAATCCGTAAATCCGTTCTCAAAATGGCTTGTGTTTCCCGCGTTAGCGCAAGCGCTGTATCGGCATGTACGCTTCGTTCGTGGAATTCATCAAAGATGACTAATCCCACATCTTCCAAAGCATTGTCGTTTTGCAGAATACGGGTCAGAATTCCTTCTGTAATAATTTCAATTCTTGTTTGGTTCGATGTTTTGGTTTCAAACCTTATGCGGTAACCGATGGTTTTTCCAACTTCTTCACCAATCAGATCGGACATGCGATAAGCAATACCCTTTGCTGCAAGCCTTCTAGGCTCGAGCATTAAGATTTTTTTTCCTTTTAACCACGGTTCATCCAACAAAGCTAGGGGCAGGAGTGTGCTTTTACCAGCTCCTGGAGGTGCTGTTAGTACCAATGTATTGTTTTCTGCTAAACGTGTCTTAACGTCTTTAAAAACTTCAACCACGGGGAGGTCTGACTGATATGGATCAAAGTTCTTCACTAATTAGTTGTTCAGATTTAGTTGCATAAAAAAAGTGTCCGCCAGAGACGAACACTTAAATGGGTTATAGATGAAAATCTACGTTCGTAGTAAAATTAAGCGTTTACACCAAGTGCTTCTGCCATCTTCATTCCAATCTCTGCAGGTGAGTCAACTACGTGAATACCACACTCGCGCATGATGCGCTTTTTAGCTTCTGCTGTGTCGTCTTCGCCGCCAACAATTGCTCCGGCGTGTCCCATTGTTCTTCCTTTAGGTGCTGTTTCACCAGCGATAAAACCAACAACAGGTTTAGTTCCATTTTCTTTAATCCAAGCAGCTGCTTTCGCCTCTAGATTACCACCAATCTCACCAATCATGACAATTCCTTCTG
>JACKZZ010013459.1_pt1 | contig 96799 bp, 136 predicted proteins | sample 8027871 | NCBI WGS metagenome assembly JACKZZ01 (sample SAMN15724774, study PRJNA655200) | protist metagenome | isolation source: fluorescence activated cell sorting (FACS) single amplified genomes of... | place: USA: West Boothbay Harbor, Gulf of Maine | collected 2000-07-19
TATCTGAACTTAAAGCAAAAATTAGAGAAGATATTTTATCTACATTAGGTGAAACAGTTACTGAAGAAGAAGATGTTGACGTTGATGTTGATTTTGAAGACGAAGTAAATGTTGATGCTGAAGGTGATGATATCGAAATTGATAGACCAGCTGTTAAAGCAAAAGTTAACGTAGGTTTATCTCCAGAAGAAGAAATTATACAAGATTCTTTAAAAGCAGCAATGGATGCCGCTGATTCTATAGGAAACGACAAATTAGCAGATCAAATTGGAAACACAATTACATTTTTCACTAGAGAATATGTAGTTGGAAGAAACTAATTAGTACATGCTTAACGAACGCAAACTTACGGAAAGAGAACTAGACCATCGCGAAGTTGTCCTTCAAAATTTGTTAAAAAACAAAAGGAACCTAGTCAAACGATATGGTAAGGATGCTGAAAAAGTAATGTATGGAATAGCTACTAAAAAAGCTAAAACTAAAGTCGAAGGCATGAATAAAGAACAAATTAAAGAACTTATTAGAACAAGATTAGAAGGAATAGATTCTTCACCTAGATCTAATACAGATGATATTGATTCAAACAAATCCTATTCAGGAGGCGCAGACTACGGATCAGAAGTTTCAGCTACATCAAAAGAAGATAGCGTTGAACAAGGTGAAACAAAACCATTACATTATAGTTTAGAAGAAGCAAATTCTAAATACCCAAATTTTGATTTAGATAAAAACATAAAATATCAAGATACATCTATTTCAAGCGGAATGTGGAGATATACAGGCAAAGAACAAGGTGGTAAAGGTGTTTATCGAAATTTAAGTAATGACCAATTTTTAGGTTTTTCAAGTGATGACTTTGCTTTCTTTAAAAAACATTTAGGTGGTCATTTTGATATGAGTGAATCATTAGATGAAAGAGTTTCTTTTGATGATATATTAGATTTAAGATCTGATAAAAAAGATTTAGAAGATAGAATTGCTCAATTATATAGAGATATGGAGCAAGAAGCTGAACCAGAAGGTGGTGAAGTAGCTGATAGATATGGTAGTGAGTTAGATAAATTAGAAGATAAGTTATACAAAGTCATGAGTAAAATCAATGATTATGATATGAACGAATCAACAGTTACTGAATCTAAGGGTGCTGCAAATTATTTTAGTGATTTAAAATTTAACTATCAAAAAGCATTTAAATATTTAGATGTTGAAGAAAGAGAAGAATACAAACGATTAGCTAAAGATTTCTTTTCTAAACTACAAGTTGACGATAAGGTTAGAGCTGTTGGTTTAGAAGAAGGTACTGATAACGAAAAAGAAATTAAAGGTCAAGAATTAGTTGATTATATAATGGGCAATTGGAATTGGTCAGAAGAAAAAACATTGAATTGGCTTGCCGATAACTACGGTAAAGAAAAAAAAGAAGAAGGACCTAAAGAAGAAGATCAAAGATATATAGATTATTTAAGAAGAAGCGGTAGAGATGAGTATGCAGATAAATTAGTAGCTCTAAACCCAACCACTTTAAAAGAAGAAACATTTGAAGACGAAATCGAAAGATTAGAAAAAACAATGTATGTTGATCGAAGAGATGGTGGTAGATTTTTTATACACCCATTATCAAAACCAGATGTTAGAAGACCAGATCAAAGTTATATTGCAATAGATGGTAATAACGTAACATCTGTTCAAGGATACAATTCAGGTCCAATATCAGATTTAGCAGATATATATAATTTAGATGATGAAGATTCTCAACTAACTCCTATGGGTCAAACAAATGCTAGTGGAAGAATATCATTATTATCCTCTAACATACTAAGGGATGCTATTAAAGCAATTCAGGATGCAAGAGATGTAGAATCAAAAAGACAATCTGATTATTATAAAGATAGAGGACCAGTATCAGGAGTTGGTAACATGGATGAAATGATTAAACGTATAGTTAAAGAAAAACTTTCTAAAAAGTCATCAGTAGAAGATCATATAGATGATTTTAAAGATTCCGATGCTAAACAATTTAAAGGTAAATCTTTAGACAAAATAAAAAAGATGGCATTAGCGTCATTTTTATCTAAACAGAAAAAATAATGACTAAAGCTGAACTTAGAGAAAAAATTAGAGCTCTGGCATTACAAGTAGTCGGAGAAAAAAGTAAAGCGGATGATGCCGCTTTAGCTTATGATGAATTAACTAAATTTCCTGAATTAAAGGATGTTATTGTTAGTTTATTAACACACGAATTTGATTCTTTCTTAGAAGACATAATGTGGGTATCTCCAAGACCTTCATCATTTAGAATTGTATTATTAAACGGGCAATCATTTATATTAACATATGGTGTTAGAAGTTGGATTGCACAAATAGAAGGTAAAAAATATTATTTATTAAACCTCGATGAAGAAGAGTATGCTTGTCAAGCTATTAGTCGTATATTACAACATGGACCTGAAGCAGGAGCAGAAGTTGAAGCAAGCACAGATGATACAGAAGTAGAAGACGAAGTAGATGTTAACGTTGACGTAGAAGCATAAAATGGATATATTAGAAAAAATTATAAGAGAAAATTGTTGGAAATTTGATAAAGGTTATCCTGATATGGATGTTCCTAAGGATGTAGATTTATTAAACGAAATAGTTGAAGGTTATAAGTATAAAATAAAGGAAGAAGAAGATTCTCCTGAATCTGAAAAAGCAGAAATAATATCATTAATCCAACAGGGAAAATTTTCAATAGAACAGTTAAAATCTCTAAAAAGTAGCATTGCCGGTATAGAATATAAAGATGATTTCTTTAATTACACCAATGGTAAACAAATGAACCAAAGAGCAGCTACTTCTATATACAATAAAGCCTTAGAACTAAACGTAATTCAGGAAGTTTTGTCATATATTAAATCAGACAAACCTAATTTTACTAGATTATCTAAATCAGGGAATGTAAATAGTATTAGCAATTTTAAACCATTAGGAAGTGAATTTATAAGTTGGTTATATGCTTTTACTATTGGTGCAGGTGAAAATGCTGTTGGTGTAGGTAGAATGGAAGAGTTCTTAATATTCATGTTAGAAGATACTAATAACCCAGGAACAGGTGATGTTGGGTTAGGTGATAGTGGAGAAATTGAAGTAAAAGGAGATAATGCTAAAATTTGGGGTCAAAAGAAAGGATTACTTAGTACTAGTGGATTCAATAGAGGAGAAAAATCCTTAGATGAACATTTTGCTGCTTTAATAGACGGGGAAGTGTATAAAGGAGTTGCGGGATCTAAAACTGCAATCGCACCTATATTATTACAAAATGTAAATGCCGCTCAAGAAGATAATGCATCGGATACTGAAGTTTTAACTGCAGTAAAAAATGTATTAAAAGATTTTTATATAACTTCTGAAGGAGCATCTAAAATAGATGAATATATAACTATGTCCTCTCTATCAGATGCTAATAGATTAAATACTGATATTTTTAAAGCACAGTTAAATTTATATGCTCAGGTTGAAGGTTGGGATTATTTATGGATAGGACAACCTAAAAATGGTGATTACAAAATATTTACAGCTGATCAATTAAATGCAGCTATAGATTCAGGTGATATAATTATTTCCAGTAGTATGGGATTAGGTAATGTTTATAGAATGCGTGTAAAATAAAAAAATAATATGTGTAAATGTGGATGTAATACTTGCGAAACAAAAATTAGAGGACCACTCTTAACTGAGGGTTTAATCTCTAAATCTTTAATATCTGAAAATTTACAATATCATATAGATAAAAATATTCCATTAATGGAAAATGTATTTAGAATTGGTTCTGATGCTCATTTATCTATGATTAAAGAAGCAAGAAAATTATACTCACGTGAGGTACTTGATTTATGTGAAGAAGATAAAGCACTAATGGAAACACATATTGGTGAATTCGATTTATATGAAAACGAACTTATACCTTTAGATTTACCTATGTTAGATGAACAAATTGAAGTTGGTGATATAGTTAAAATTGACCCAGCATATGGTGGTGGAAAAGGAGAAGTAGAAAGTAAAGTTGGTTCATTTGTAGTAATAAATGGTGAGTCATATCATGAAAGCGATGTTGAAGTAATAAACGAAGCTAAAAAAGAAATAGACGAAGCTGAATTTAAAGGTAAAAAAGTAGCATTAGGTAAACCAAAACGTGGAGGATCTAAAGCATACTATGTTTACGTTAAAGACGGAGATAAAGTTAAAAAAGTAACTTTTGGATCAGGTGGTTTAAGAGCTAAAATAAAAAACAAGGAAGCACGTAATGCATTTGCAGCACGCCACAAGTGTAAAGATAAAAAAGATAGAACAAAAGCAGGATATTGGTCATGTAATTTACCAAGATATGCAAGTCAACTAGGTTTAGGTGCTAACCAAAATACTTTTTGGTAGGATGAATGAATTAAAAGTAAGAAAAACAAAAGCAGATGTTCTCGAACCTACACAATTCGACCCTGAGCATCTTTCCTACCCTCAAAAGGAAACAGATGCTATGAGAGCCCCAGGTACTGGAGAAAAATCATATGTAAATGCACCTTATTATGTTCGTTATATGGCGACTTTAGATGAGATGATTACTGAAAAACTTTGTAAAAAAGGTGAAGCTTATCGTAAACGTAGAATGACTGCAGGCGAAAAATCATCTGCTTATTTATCTGGTCGTGCTGTAAAAGTATGTAATGGTACTATGAGTGGTAAGAAGAAGAAGAAATAATGAAAGATAATTTTGATTTATATAGCTGGAATAATAAACGACGTTTATCTGAACTACGGATAAATGAAGATGAAGAAGATCAATTTGCATCTGAATTTGATAATTTTGCTGATACTTTAGCCGGTGAAATTAAGGATGAATTAGAAGACAAAGAAGAAAAAATAAATGAAATAGCAGGTGTAGTTGGTATCATAGGTTATATCCTATTATCTAATGCAGTAGCTAATATGCTTTCTAAAATGGCTAAAAAACTCTCAGCTAAATATGAATGGGGGAAAGGTGAAGCAGCTGCTAAAAAAATATATGACTTTACTCATAAAAATGAAGAGGCATTTAAAGCTCCTATTAGAAGAGTAGTTGGCATGTTTACAAAAGATGATAAAAAGAAAAAAATGATTTCTGATATACTATATGCTATTATGATACTTCTTATGGCTGGTCAAGCTGGGGGTGATGCTGTAGGATATATTAAAAAAGCAGGATATATTAAAGGTGGACTATACGGTTTAAAAGCAGCTGTTAAAGGAACAGAAGTAGCCCAAATATTAAAAAGTGTAGTATCAGACGCAGTATCATAATGACACAAGACAAACTAACAGAAAGAATACAAGAATCACTACGTGATTGGTTTAAAAAAGAAAATTGGGTAAGAATCAATACATCCGGTAATATATCAGGTGATTGTGGTACAATGAAAAAAGGCAAAGCTACCACAAGATGTTTACCTAAGAAAAAAGCACAATCTTTAACTAAAGCAGAACGTAAAGCTACGGTTGCTAAAAAGGTTAGAGGAAGTAAAAAAGGAAAGCAATTTGTAAAAAATACAAAGAAAGCTGAATTTAAGAAAAAATAATGAACCCATACGAGAATAAAGGTAATATAAGAACATTTTCTAAAGATGTTGACCCCTTAAGTTTATTATGGCATTCGGATCGAGAAGATAGAATGATTGAAGTATTAGAAGGAGAAGGATGGAAAGTTCAACTTGATAATCGATTACCCTTGGTATTAACAAAGGGAGATCGTATATTTATTAACGAAGGAGATGTCCATAGAATACATAAAGGAACAACCGATTTAAAGATAAAAATAAACTAAAATGAAAGAATTATACAGATTTAGACAATTTCTTACAGAAGAAGATTTTAAAAATCCAATTCTAGACAAATATTTAAAACTAAAAAAATCTATAGATTACAAAACAGTTTTTCCTACTGATTTACAAAGTTTTGTAGATTCACTAGATAATACTGAACGTGAGGGGTTAGAAAATGATTTAGCTGAAGGTGTAATTAAAGAAGATTATGATAAAGAATCACTTCTTAAAGCTTTAGGAGATGCTGATGATGCTTTTATACAATTATCAGATGGTAGAGAATTAATAATATATAATCCAAACTCTAATAACGACGATAATGTAGATATGTGGGGTGATTATGGAGTTTTTGCTGTTAGTGATGATGGAGATGAAGAAGAAGTATTATACTCAGATATAGCGGGGATTAACTTATAAATAAACTAATATGGAATGTAATTGTAAAGAATGCAACTGTGGAAAGTCTTGTGACTGTCCTTGTTGTGATTGTTAGATAAATAAAACATACAGACTGATTCATAGCCAGTCGCGATTAAAAAATAAACAGATATCTGTGGCATCTCATTTGGAGATGCCATTCTTAGTTCGTATATTCACACATAAATAAGAATACAATATGAGTAAAAATGTAGTAATGGTTGGAGCAGGTGTAGCAAATGTAAACGCTGCTACTAAGCTAATTGATAGTGGATTTGATGGTAAAATCACTATTATTGATATGGGTAAAAACCCATACGATAGAAAATATTCTGAAGTAATGGAAGGTTTTCTAGGAGCAGGAGGTTGGTCTGATGGTAAATTAACTTATCATACTTCAATTGGTGGTCAATTATCTAAATATTGTGGTGAAGAAAAAGCAATGGAATTATTTGATCAGGTGATTGATAATTTTAAACGTTTCCACCCTAAACCAGAAGAAGTACAATGTTCAAATCCTATAGCAGAACCAGATTTTATTAAACCATATTTTGGATTACGTTTATTCCCAGTATGGCATGTTGGTACTGATTATTTACATGAAATAGGTAAAAATTGGTATGACTTTTTAGTTGATGGTGGTGTTGAGTTTCATTGGGAAACTAAAGTAACAGCTATTGATTTTGATAATAGCTCAGTATTTTATGTTAATGCTCAAAATACAAGATTATTAAAATATGATAAACTTATATTTGGTGTAGGTAAATCAGGAATTGATTTTGGGAAACAATTAGCTGAACAGTATGAATTACCAACTGAACCAAAACCAGTACAAATTGGTGTTAGATTTGAAGCACCACAAAAACATTTTCAAAAATTAATTGATATAAGTTATGATTTTAAATTGTATAGAAAATTTGAGGACAAAGGAGTTTCACTTCGTTCCTTTTGCACTAATAATAATGCCGCTTATGTAGCTGTAGAAGAAACATACGGAGACCATTCATATAATGGACATGCTAAAAAAGATGAAGCATTTAGAAATAATATGACTAATTTTGGCATACTAATGGAAGTACAAGGTATATCCAAACCATTTGAATGGGCTAGAGACGTAGTTAAAAAATTACAAATTGATGGTACAGGATTATATTATAGTCCAACACGTAAACCATCAACAACATCAGAAGGCGAAAATGTATCAGCTATTCAAGTAGATAGATTACATGAAATTTCAAAAGCAATGCAACCTTATTTCCCTTATGTATATGATTTTATCAATGACATGAAGAAAGTGTTCCCAACACTAAAAGACGATTGGGGTATTTATGTACCCGAAGTAAAATATCTATCACCTGAGCCACTTGTCGATTATTCCAATTTAGCACTCACCAAGTATCCTAACGTACATTTTGTAGGCGATGCTTTATCAGCTAGAGGTATAACGGTAAGTGGTGCACAAGGGACATATGTTGCTGAAAGTATATTAGGAAAATTAAAATAAATTACGTATATTATAGCATATGAAAAATAAAGAAAATGCTTGGCCTAAAAGTCAAAAGTTAAAAAAAGCAGATGGAACAATTGCTTATATTTGGGATGGTAAATTACATAACTGGGAAGGACCAGCTTTAATACCTGAAGGCAATGAGAAAAAAAGAGAATATTACTTATATGGAATACCTTATTCACAAGAAGACCATAAAGAAGCAATAAGAAATCAGACAGGGTTGCCTTGGTATAAACAACCAGCACCTAAAGGTCAAAATCATAGAAATTAAAATATGAAAATAGGTTTATGTGGTACAATGAGTGTAGGTAAAACTACACTAGTAAATGCTTTAAAAGAAACAAAGCAATTTAAAGATTATAATTTCGCAACAGAGCGTAGTCAACATTTAATGTCATTAGGCATTCCTTTGAATACTGATTCTACATTAAAGGGACAAACAGTATTTTTAGCTGAACGTTGTGGTGAATTAATGCATGATAATATTATTACAGATAGAACAGTATTTGATGTTATGGCATTTACAATGAATGCAAAATCAATACCTCATCAGGATAAAGAATCATTTGAAACTTACGCTAATGAATTTATTAGAGAGTATGATTATATTTTTTACATTTCTCCTCACGGGATAGAAATTGAAGATAATGGAGTACGTGAAACAGATGAGCATTATAGAGATTTAATTGATTTTACTATTACAACTCTTATCAAAAGATATGGTCATAAATGTAATATAGTAGAAAAAATATCAGGGTCTACAGAGGAACGAATTCAACAAATATTGAATATAACAGGCCTTTAACATATTTATAATAAAAACTACAATATAATGAAAAGATCTGACTTAAATAAGTTTATAAAGGAAAATATTATAGAAACTTTATCTGAAGGTGCTTCCAGTGAAGAAAAAAGAATTGCATTACGTGCTGTTAAAAGTATAGCTAAATACAGAAATGTTAGTGAAGATGAAGCAAAAAGAGATCTTATTAATGCTGTCAAAGAATTAGGTAGTATAAAAGAAGCAGACGTAGATATCGAACTACCAACTATAACTAAAACAAAAGCAAATGCTAAAATAACTAATGCTAAAGGATTTGCACAATTTATTCTAAAAACATGGAATGATATTTCCGCTGAAGAAAATGAAAGCATAACAAAATTAGCAGATTTAAAAATAGCAAAAGCTAAATTAGAAAAAGTAGCAAAAGCAGAAGAAGAAGCACCTCTGTCAGAAGAAGAACTTCCATCTAAAGAAGAAGTAGAAGACACTACAGCTGCTGTTAAAGTTCTTAAAAAAGAATTAGATAGTTTAGAAGAGGATGATGATATTGATGATAAAGATGCTGTGGCACAAGCTAATGCAGCTAGAGGTAAATTTAAAAAATTAGACATAGCAGTTAAAGCAAAAAAAGCATTAGAAACTGAAATGAAATCCCTAGCTAGAAAATATTCATCTGCTGATGACGTTGAAAAAGAAAAAATTAAAGATGATTTAAAAGTTAAAACTGCTAAGAAAAAAGAATTAGAGTCTTTAGTAGCTAAATTAGAAAAAAACGCGATATGAGTTTATTAGCAAAATTATTTTCCGGTGGGGGCAAAAATCTTTTAGAAGGTATAGGAAATGTAATTGATAAATTACATACATCCAAAGAAGAAAAACTTGCAGCAGAACAAAAAATACAAGAATTAATTTCAGACTATGAAACTAAAATGGAAGCTAACATCACAGATAGGTGGAAAGCAGATATGAATAGTGATTCATGGTTAAGCAAAAATGTAAGACCATTAGTATTAATTTTTCTAGTGGTTTCTACTGTTCTTATGATTTTTATTGATGCAGGAACTATTTCTTTTTCAGTCGAAGAAAAATGGACAGATTTACTACAACTAGTATTAATAACAGTTATTGGTGCTTATTTTGGAGGAAGGTCAATAGAAAAAGTAAAAAAGAAATAATCACGAATTATTTCCACTAAAACAAATATGCCAGATTTAAAAAAAGTTATAAGACAAGAATACCTAAAATGTGCTAAGGATCCCGTGCATTTTATGCGTAAATACTGTTATATACAGCATCCACAACGTGGTCGCATACAATTTAATCTGTTCCCATTTCAAGAGAAAGTACTCAAGCTAATGCGCGATAATCCATATTCAATTATCTTAAAATCCAGGCAATTAGGTATATCAACATTATCCGCAGGTTATTCTTTATGGTTAATGACTTTTCATAAAGATAAAAATATACTTTGTATTGCAACAAAACAAGAGACAGCAAAAAACATGGTTACGAAGGTTAAATTTATGTATGAAAATTTACCTTCATGGCTTAAAATAAAAGCTGATGAAAATAATAAATTAAACCTTCGATTAGCAAACGGATCTCAAATTAAAGCTACATCAGCATCAAGTGATGCAGGTAGATCAGAAGCAGTATCTTTACTACTAATTGATGAAGCAGCTTTTATTGATAATATTGGAGAAATATGGGCTTCAGCACAACAAACACTAGCAACTGGTGGTGGGTGTATAGCATTAAGTACACCATATGGTACAGGTAATTGGTTTCACCAAACCTGGACAAGAGCAGAAGCTGCTGAAAATCAATTTTTACCTATTAAACTACCTTGGTATGTACATCCTGAGAGAGATGATACTTGGAGAAAACAACAAGATGAACTATTAGGAGATCCTAGAATGGCAGCACAAGAATGTGATTGTGATTTTAGTACATCTGGTGATATTGTATTTTACCCTGAATTAATAGACTTTTACGAAAAAACATATGTAAAAGATCCTATGGAAAAAAGAGGTACAGATCAAAATTTATGGGTTTGGGAATCTGCAGATTATAGCAGAAATTATATGGTAGTAGCTGATGTATCTAGAGGAGATGGAAAAGATTATTCTGCATGCCATGTTATAGATACAGAAACAAATGTACAAGTTGCTGAATATAAAGGACAATTAGGTACAAAAGAATATGGACATTTATTAGTTGGTTTAGCTACTGAATATAATGAAGCAATGTTAGTAATAGAAAATGCTAATATTGGATGGGCAACTATACAAGTTGTTATTGATAGAGGTTATGCTAATTTATACTATTCACAAAAAAGTGAGCAATCTAATGTAAATTCGTATTTTGACAAATACCAAGACCATTCAAAAATGGTAGCTGGTTTTACAATGTCTTCTAGAACACGACCTATGGTGATAGGTAAGTTTCAAGAGTACATAGGGGATAAAGGGGTAACAATACAATCAAAAAGATTAATAGAAGAAATGAAGACATTCATTTGGCGTAATGGGAGACCAGAAGCACAATCAGGTTACAATGATGATTTAGTAATGGCTTTTAGCATGGCTATGTACGTTAGAGACACAGCATTAAAATTTAGACAACGAGGAATAGATTTAACAAAACAAACATTAAATAATATGTCAGTTAATAGAACTCCCTACCTGGGAAGTTATGGCGGAGGAAGCGGTCAAGTGCCAAATCCTTACCAAATAGACACACCAGGTGGCCCAGAGGATATTAGTTGGATATTAGACTAATATTTATAACAATAACTATATATTAATATGGCAGATAAAGGCGTATTTTCAAGATTAAGAAGGTTATTTTCAACGGACGTAGTAATACGAAATGTAGGAGGTAACCAAATAAAAACAATAGATTCAGGGCATATTCAATCTAGTGGACAATATGAAACGAATTCATTAATAGATAGGTTTAATAGAGTATATTCTACTATGCCTACCTCTCTATATGGGGCTCAATTTAATTTAAATTACCAATATTTAAGAACACAATTATACTCAGAGTATGATGTAATGGATCAGGATGCAATTATTGCTTCTGCTTTAGATATTGTAGCTGACGAGTGTACATTGAAAAATGATATGGGAGAAGTACTTCAAATCAGAAGTTCAAATGAGGACATACAAAAAATATTGTATAACTTATTTTATGATGTATTAAATATAGAATTTAATAGTTGGATGTGGGTGCGTCAAATGTGTAAGTATGGTGATTTTTTCTTAAAATTAGACATTGCAGAAAAATTTGGTGTTTATAACGTAATTCCTTACTCAGCATATCATATTGAAAGAATAGAGGGTTCAAATCCTAACAATCCTGCTGAAGTAAAATTTAAATGGAATCCTGATGGGTTTGCAGGTAGTTCTTATGGTTATTATAATGTACCTGGACAATCATTAGATCAAGGCCCAGATGATAAAGGTGGTATTATATACGATAATTATGAAATGGCTCATTTTAGAATGGCAGGTGATGTTAATTATTTACCTTATGGTAGAGCTTATATTGAACCAGCAAGGAAGTTATTTAAACAATACACATTAATGGAAGACGCGATGTTGATTCATAGAATTGCTCGTGCACCTGAAAAAAGAGTATTTTATGTAAACGTTGGAGCAATTCCACCAAATGAAGTAGAAGCATTTATGCAAAAAACTATTTCAAACATGAAACGTACTCCACTTATGGATGAAAAAACAGGTGAATATAATCAAAAATATAACATGCAAAATATGTTAGAAGATTTTTATATTCCAGTTAGAGGTAATGATAGTTCAACTAAAATTGAAACAACACCTGGATTACAATATGATGGTATTGCCGATGTAGAATATTTAAGAGAAAAATTATTCGCAGCACTAAAAATACCTAAAGCATTCTTAGGATACGATGAAAATATAGAAGGTAAAGCTACATTAGCAGCAGAGGATATTAGATTTGCTCGTACTATTGATAGAATACAAAGAATACTACTTTCAGAGTTAAATAAAATTGCACTTGTCCATTTATACACACAAGGGTATACTGATGAAACATTGACTAATTTTGAATTATCAATGACAACTCCATCTATTATATATGATCAAGAAAGGATTGAATTACTTAAATCTAAAGCCGAATTAGCGGGTACAATGTTAGAACAAGGTTTAGTCCCATCTGATTGGATTTATCATAACATATATCACTTTAGTGAAGACCAATATGATGAATATAGAGATTTAGCTAGAGAAGATGCTAAACGTAAATTTAGATTAGAACAAATTAAGGCAGAAGGTAATGATCCTGTATCAACAGGTAAATCATATGGTACTCCACATGATTTAGCTTCATTATATGGATTAGGTAGAACACAATCAGATCCAGCAAATGTGCCAGATGGGTATGGAAAAGATGATCCTCAATTAGGTCGCCCAGTAGATTCAATTACAAATAGAGGTAAACAAACCAACAATTTTGGTAAGGATCCATTAGGTGTAAAACGTATGAAAGATACAGATAAAAACGATGGCGATGGTAGACCTAAACTTAGAGAATCTGAAAGTGCGCATACAACTTTCTTAAAAAACAAAGAAATGTTCAGTAAAATGGACAAAAAACAGTTGATATTCGAACAAGATCAAGATGATAGTAAATTACTTGATGAATCTCAACTAAAAGGTTAATATTTATAAATAAATATATTTTTGATGAAAATAAAACATTCAAAGTATAAGAATACAGGTATTCTTTTCGAATTACTGGTTAGACAAATTACTGCAGACACTTTAAAAGGTGATGATTCACCCGCTATTGGTTTGTTAAAAAAATATTTTGTTAAATCTGAATTAGGAAGAGAATATAAATTGTATGAATCGATACTAAAATCTAAAGTGGTTAACGAATCTAGAGCAACTATGTTTGTTAATACCGCACTTGATAATTCCATTAAGTTTAACAAGTCAGGACTAAAACGTCAAAAATATAACTTAATTAATGAAATAAAAAATCATTATGATTTAAACACGTTTTTTGGTGCTAAAATCAAAGATTATAAGGAGCTAGCAGCATTGTATACCTTAATAGAAGGTGTAAGCAATGATAAAGATGTAGATACTAAACAATTAGTAGAAAACAAAATTACGTTAATTGAATTTTTAACTAACGATAAAGTTTCAACTACTCAAAAAGATTTAGTAATGGAGGAGTATGCTACTTATGATAAAGACACTAGAATTCTTACACAGAAAATAATGTTAGAAAGGTTTAATGATAAGCATAATAATCTTACAAAGGATCAAAAACAAGTATTAAAAGAATTTATAAATTCAGTTGATTCAACCCCAGGACTAAGAAAATTCTATAACCAAAAAATTACAGAATTAAAAACTACTTTAAATATTGAAGCTAAATCTATAAAAGATAAGGCTACAAAAATTAAAATAACAGAAATATCAAAATTCTTAATTGAATTAAATAAAACTGATAACTTTAATAATGATAATTTAGTTGATTTGTTACAATATTACGATTTAGTAAATGAAATTAAAACAGCAAATGACAAAGTTCAAATTAAAGCTTAAAGAAGCTGCTCCTAATCTAGCACAACAGGGTAATTACTCTATAGGTGATATTACTTATTCTAAGGATGGTGATACTAGATTTGAAGTAGATGATATTAACGATGTAAGTGGTCAAGTATCATGGAAAGTTTCCTCATTACCTAATTTTGATAAATTATATGATGAGATTACTGACGCAGCAATGACCGCTAAGGGAGTTTATACTAAAGTAAAGGATGATGAAAAGTTTAGAGAATTTTATGAAGATATTAAATTAGTTAGAAATAAAATTAGAACACATCTACGTAAAGAATACCCAGAAGATTATAAAAGAATGACAATAAATGAAGAAGATATAGAAGAAATGTCCACTTCAGGAGGTGCAGGTGCTTATCAAACACCGTTTGCTTTTAAATTAAAAAAGAAACAAAAAGAAATTAAAGAATTATCAAACGACCCTGGTGCTACATTAGGACCTGGCCCAGCGGCTAGTGAAGATGGAGTAAAAGACAATGCTTACGTAAAACAGTTTAAATATCAACTAGTTCCTAAAAATAAACAAGGTACTTATGTACAAAAAGGTTCAGGACTTGAAGTTAAAAAACTTTTTTAATATGTATAAGTATAAGATAGCAGAACAAGAAGATAAAGCCGCGGAATACCAAGAAAAACGTATTGCTGCTTTTGATACTATAGAAAATAGATTAGATAATATTAAAAAACAAATACGTCAAGCAAAAATAGAAACAATTAAAGTATATAGGGAACAACCAGACACATTCGCTGTTGTTAAACCTACAGATTTAATTAACGATTTTTTAAGCGATATAGAAACACTATTAGAAAAATAATATGAAAACATTACAAGAGCAGTATACTAAAATCTTAAAAGGCGATGGCCGTAAAGATTTATTCTTAAAAGAAGCTAAACAACAATATCCTGATTTAATTAGTAACATAACTTCATTTAAAGATGCTACAACAATCTTAAAACATAAAAGATTAATTAATGAAGAATTAGGCGGTATAGTTACACTAAAACCTTTAGTTCAATTAACTTCAGATGATTTTAATCCAAACAAACAAGCTTGGGAAAGTAAATATGAAGCTTTCGTTAATGAAGAAAAAGCTAAAGCACTAAAGCCTATTATTGATAATGATATTGATGAAAAAATCAATACTAAAAAAGAAGATGAAGCAGTTAAGGCTGATGGTAAAAAAGTAGCTAAAGGTGTTGATAATGTTGAAGAACGTAATTATGATTATTCTCCAAAAGAGGATAATATTAATAATGTTAACGCTCAAGAAATGATGAATGGTGTTTATTATGAAATTAAAGAAAACCCTGAATTATCATTAGCAGAAGCTCAAGAAAAAGTAATTAAAAATCTAGCTAAAGACCAATTACATTACGTTAAAGAAGGTCAATTTGGAGTAGGTATAGGATATACAGAACAAAAAGTAGAAGAAAATTCCGGCAAAACATATGGTGGAAGCGGATACAGCGATAAACTTAAAGAAGGAACAACAGATATGAAACCAATTAAAGAAGCATTATACAAAAAACTTATTAAAGAAGGATTAGGTGGTGTAGTTACTACAGGTAATCCAAATTCACTAGCAGCACAATCAGGAAACATGATTAGACAAATGATGGCTGAAGATGAATTTCAAGCTAGTCAAGCAGGATCTCAATATCATGATTCATTATACGCAGAAGGTGCTAAACCAGATTTTGCTGATATAGATGGAGATGGTGATAAAAAAGAAGATATGAAAAAAGCAGCTGCTGATAAAAAGAAAAAACCTAAAAAAGATTCAATAGATGCTAAATTAGCTGAAATAGGAAAAGAAGCTGAAGAAGTAAAAATGGAAGCTCAATTAGATTTCTTACACGACCATATTCAAGAAAAATTAGATAGAGTTAATTCAATTCAAGAGGATGAAAATCTTAGTGAATTAATTGATAAAAAGAAAATGAAAGACATGCAAAGAGAAATCAAGCTTTTAGAAAAAAAGAAAGCTGGCATGGAAAAAATCTATGAAAAATCTTGTGGTAAGGCATATAAAAAAACAGAAATAGTAGATGAGTCTGAAGATATAGAAGAAATGGATGCTCAAAGTTGGAATGATAAAAACAATCCAACACAAGGACCTGCAGGTGAACGTGATCCTAAAAAAGTAGGACAATCAACAGGTGCGTATAGCGTAAACAAATAAAAATGATGAGTAAAAAACTCTTAATTGAAACTCACACCCTTAAATCTTCTCCTGTTCAACTAACTGAAAATGTTAGTAAGGAAAATGGTAATATAATTGTTGAAGGGATTTTAGCATCCGCCGAAGTTAAAAACGGTAATGGGCGTTATTATTCTAAAGAATTATGGGAGAGAGAAATGGATAGATATCAAGTTCTTATTGATGAAAGACGCTCAATGGGAGAACTAGACCATCCAGAATCACAAGTTATAAATTTGCAAAATGTTTCTCATATTATAACTGAATGGAATTGGGATGGCGATAATGTAATGGGTAAGATAGAAATATTACCTACACCATCCGGAAATATTCTAACTGAACTAATTAAAAATGGTGTTACTGTAGGAGTATCATCTAGAGGTATGGGTTCATTAGAAGATAGAGGTGGTGTAATGGAAGTACAAGACGACTTTGAATTACTATGTTGGGATTTTGTTTCAACACCATCTAACCCAGGTTCATTTATGGGTGTTTTACAAGAAGGTAAACAATCATTCGAATATGATTATACTAAAGTTAATAGTATAGTACATGAAATCCTTTGTTCTAAGGGTTCTTGTCCCATAGTTTAATTTTAAGATATTTTCATATACGTATAACCGCAATACACCATCTCTTATATGGTGTGAATAAATTATATTTCTATTACGATTCTTAATAATCGTATTTCACAAACAATTAAATTTTGGGATTATGGCAACAAACAGAGATTTGCTAAAAGAGGCCATTGCAGACGCTAAATCCGTTAAGGAAGTAGCAATTGCAAACGCCAAACTTGCTCTAGAAGAAGCTTTTACACCATTTTTGAAAGATCAATTATCTGCTAAATTGCAGGAAATGGATAAAGACGAAGATGACGTAAAAGAAGAATTAGAAGAAGTTGAAGAAGTAACAGCTGAAGGTAAGAAAAAAGAAGACGACGTCGTTAAAGAAGACGAAGTTAACTTAGACGAACTATTAGCTGAACTTGAAGATTCAAAAGAAATCGACGAAGCAAAAAAGGACGACGACAAAGACGACATCAAAGAAGATGAAGCCTCTGACGAAGAAGAAGAAGGCTACGAAGATGGTATGGAGGACGAAAAAGAAGACATGGACGACGAGGACGTAGACCTTGAAGATATGTCAGAAGACGACCTTAAAGGATTTATCGAGGATGTCATTAAAGACATGGTCGCTGGTGGAGAAATTGAACCAGGCGATGAATTCGTAGAAGACGAAGTTGAAGTTGAAGATTCAATAGACATCGAAGATGTTGAGGATGTAGACGTAGACGTAGAAATCGACGAAGAAATGAAAGCTTCAAAAGAAAACAGTGACAAAGTAAAAGAAGCAAAAGTAGAAGATTTAGACGAAATGTCTAAAAAAGAAAAAGCTGAAGGTGACGATCGTAAAAAAGACGATAAAATCGAAGCTGAAACTGAAAAAATGAGATTTAAAGAAGCATTAGACGAAATAAATGAGTTAAAAGCTGAATTAAATGAAGTTAATCTACTTAACGCTAAATTACTTTACACTAACAAAATCTTTAAAGCGAAAAATTTAAATGAAAGCAAGAAAGTTAAAGTGTTAAAAGCATTTGACAAAGCTAAAAGTGTTGATCAAGCAAAAACTATCTTTGAAACATTAAACGAAGGAATTACATCAAGTGTAACTACTCCATCAATTAATGAATCAGTTAAGAAAGGTTCTGCTTCAAAAGCTAGTGGTTTAGAACCAAAAGCTAATGTTCAACCTATTATCGAGTCTAACGATGTTTACAACAGGATGAGAAAACTTGCTGGGTTATTGTAAAAAATTAAATTAACAAACATTAAAAAACAATTAAAATGAGCTTAAATTCACTATTAGAAAGCGCAAACGGCTATTCAACTATGCAGTCTGACGCAGCTAGATTATCTAGCAAGTGGGAAAAAACAGGTCTTTTAGAAGGTTTAGGTGGTGCCCACAAAAATAACATGGGTATTATCCTTGAAAACCAAGCTAAACAATTAGTAGTAGAGTCTTCACAAACAGGTGGAGGAGCTGCTTCTTCAGGTACATTTTCTAGCCAAACACAAGTAAACAACGGTGGCCAGTGGGCAGGAGTTGCTTTACCATTGGTAAGAAAAGTATTTGGTCAAATCGCTGCAAAGGAATTTGTTTCGGTTCAACCAATGAACTTGCCTTCAGGACTAGTATTTTTCTTAGACTTCCAATACGGAAGTGACAAATCTCCTTTCGCATCAGGATCTTCTTTATACGGTAACAGTATAGGTGGAAACAACTTCGGAAACGACAGCGAAGGTGGACTTTACGGATCAGGAAGATTCGGATATTCAATTAACAATACACAATCAATCGAATTACCAAGTGCAGTTGCTACAGCAAACTGGGCGGATATGGATTATGATTCAGATTACTCTTCAAGTTCAGGATTCCCTACATTTGATAAAGTAAGCTACCCAGTTAATAGACTAAACTTTTTAGATAAAGAAGGTGTTAACGCATTCCAATTTATTACTGGATCTGATGCTACGGCATACGAAAAAGGAATTATTGGTAACCAATTATCTCAATACACTAAATGGGATGAAGCTGGTCAAGTAGTTAACTTTATTGTAAGTAAATCATTCTCAGCAGCAACAAATGCTTCTGCAAGTGTTGTTTACCAACTACAACCAACTGATAGATACAGAGGTGATTTTGAAGATGGAAACTCAGAGCCAAACGGCTTGAACTCTCCAAATATTTCAATTCCAGAAATCAATGTACAGATGAAATCATCTGCGATCGTTGCTAAAACTAGAAAATTGAAAGCAGTATGGACGCCAGAATTCGCACAGGATTTAAATGCATACCATGCATTAGATGCTGAAGCTGAATTAACTTCAATCTTAAGTGAATATATTTCACTAGAAATTGATTTAGAGATCTTAGATATGTTGATCAGTGGCGCTGCTGCTGGAAACGAAGTATGGTCAGCTGAAAACAACATTAGTATTACTAGTGCTGCAGGTGCTCAGAAAAACCTAGGTTTTTACAACTCTCAAGGACAGTGGTTCCAAACATTAGGAACTAAAATCCAAAAATTAAGTAACATCATTCACCAGAAGACTTTAAGAGGTGGAGCAAACTTTTTAGTATGTTCTCCGTCTGTAGGTACTATCCTAGAATCAATTCCGGGATTTGCTGCTGATACTGATGGCGATGCTGCAAAAGCAACTTATGCATTTGGTGTTCAGAAAGTTGGTTCATTAAACGGAAGATATAAAGTTTACAAGAATCCTTATATGAAATCTAACGTAATGTTGTTAGGATTTAGAGGATCTCAATTCTTGGAAACAGGTGCAGTATTTGCTCCATACATTCCATTAATTATGACTCCATTAGTATACGATCCAAATACCTTCACACCACGTAAAGGTCTATTGACTCGTTATGCTAAGAAAATGGTAAGACCAGAATTTTATGGTACTATCGATATCGCAGGTTTAGATACTATATAGTATTTTCTTAACCAAGATTAAATAAAATTAGGCCGAACGTTAGTTCGGCCTTTTTTTTTCATATTTATAATAAAATCGTTTAACATGAATATACCAATTTACGATGGATGTCCACAATGGACAGATGGAGCGGTGCCTTTTGGGTTTTATAATGGTGATGCCCAATTTAGAACTGACGCAGTTAAAGTATCAAAATTTTGTGCTGCAAGATTAGGTTATCCTTTAGTAGATATCGAATTACAATCTGGATCGTTTTTTACTGCTTTTGAAGAAGCCGTAACGACGTATGGTAACGAGTTATATGCGTATAAAATACGAGATAATCAATTATCAATCGAGGGGTTAACCACTGGGTCAAACTTAAACCAAGCGCTTATAACACCGAGTTTTGAGCCAATAGTTAGATTAACTGAACAATATGGTGAAGAAGCAGGTAGTGGAGGTAATGTACCTTACTATTCAGGTTCATTCCATTTAACAGCAAGCCAACAAGATTATTCATTTCAAACTTTTATGACTCAAAGTGGTTATACTGGTTCTGAATATCAACATGGACTTGAAGTTAAAAGAGTATTTTATCAAGAACCTTACCCAGCATCCTCACGTTATTTAGATCCTTATAATGGATTTGGATTTGGTGGTGTGTTAGCTGCGGGAGTAGCAGGTATAGGTGGATTTGGAGATGGTTTAGGATATTTAATGGCTCCTCTAAATTATGATTTACAGGTAATCCAACAAATAGAAATGAATCAAATGATTAGAATGAATAATTATTCATTTGAAATCAGAGCAGATAAGTTAAGAATATTCCCTATTCCAAATTTTAATAATATTCCTTCTGGGTCAACAGGACCTCAAATATGGTTTGAATATATTTTAAGAGATGAAAGAATAGCAACATCAGTAAAACAAACACCTGATAGAGTTACAAATGTATCTAATGCCCCATATGAAAACCCAACATATGAATTTATTAATTCAGTAGGTAGACAATGGATATTTGAGTATACATTAGCATTAGCTAAAGAAATGTTAGGTTACGTAAGAGGTAAATATAGTACAGTTCCTATTCCTAACGCAGACGTAACACTTAATCAAGCAGATTTATTAGGAGCAGCAACAGCAGAAAAAACAGCATTAATCGAAAGATTAAGAACTTATTTTGATGAAACATCTAGAATGGCTTCTTTAGAAAGAAGAGCTAATGAAGCAGATTCTAAAATGAAAGAATTACAACAAGTCCCTTGGACTATTTTTATAGGATAATATGGCAATGTTTACAGGAGTCAGAGATTGGTCTCTGATGAGAAATTTTAATAGAGAGGTTATGGGTAATATTATTACTCAACAATGCGCTATCTATCAATTTAAACTAGAAGAAACTAAAGTTAATATTTATGGCGAAGCCGCTGAAGAAAAATATTATAATGGTCCTTTTCTATTTAATGTTTTAATGGATAGAGGTGATCAAGACTTTTCTTTAAATAATGAAGGTGTACAATTTGATCAAAGTATTAATTTTTACTTCCTAAGAGATGATTTAGTTGAAAAAGACGTGGTACCACGAGTAGGAGATATTATATTATTCGAAGAAGGATACTATGGAGTTCAAAGTACAATTGCTAACCAATATTGGGGAGGTAAAAATCCTGAATATCCTAATAATGATTCTGATGGAGCACCAAATCCATTAAATCCAGGATTAGAAAAATTTGGTAATAATGTTTCAGTATTAGTATCAACATATTATATACCAGCGGATAAAGTAGCAATTTCTCCTAATATAGAAAGAATGTAATGGCAAAACCTAGAAAACCAATACCAAAATACCAATTAACTTTAAGTGAGAATAAACATCAAGCTTTTAGAGGTATAGAAGATCAAGGGATTCAAACAAATCCTAATGATGCTATTATGCCTGTTAACCCTAATTATCAAGATACAGGAATAGCACAAAATAGATCATCTCAAATGAGTATGAAAGATGATACTACAAAACAATATAGTGTTGGTTTAAAGGATATTGATGAAGCTATATTTTATTATTTTAAAAACCAAATAAAACCTTTTGTATATCAAAATGGTCAACGTAGAGAAGTACCAGTAATATATGGTGCACCTGAAAGATGGAAATCATTTCAACGTGATGGGTATTATAGGGATAAAAAAGGTGCTATTATGTTACCTATTCTTGTAATTAAAAGAGATTCATTATCAAAAGATAGAACAGTAGCAAATAAACTAGATGCTAACCAACCTAACTTATATGGTAAATGGTCTAAACAATATAGTCCAAAAAACTTTTATAGTAATTTTGGAACATTAAATAATAGAAAACCCGTTGAAAAATTTCATGTTGTAGCTCAACCAGATTATGTTACAATGGAATATAGCTGTATTATTCAGACATACTATATGGAACAGTTAAATAAGGTAATAGAAGCATGCGAATACGCATCTGATGCCTATTGGGGAATGCCTGAAAGATTTCAATTTAGAGCTTTTATAGATACCTTTACTACAGCAACTGAATTAACTCAAGGTAAAGATAGATTAGTAACAGGTACCTTTAATATAAGATTAAGAGGATATATATTACCTGATACAATACAAAAAGAATTAAATTCTACTAAAGTTTATAATTCTAAAGCAAAAATCACAATAAATTCAGAAGTAGTTAGTGATATTGAAGGTGCAAACCAACCAGTAAGAAACCCAACTGACGATCATAGAAAAAGAAATAATAGAGATTTACAATAAATGTATTTTTCTAATTACTTATATATATTTATAATAAACATTTACAAATTATGGGATTAGTAAAAAAGTTATCAAAAGAAGAAGTTGCAACTTTAACAGAATATCAATTAGAAACCAATAAATTAGTTGGTTCAATAGGACAAATTGAATTGCAACTAAATTTGTTAAAAGAAAATAAATCAAAAATATTAAGCGATTTCAAAATATTATCAGAAAAACAACAAAAAACTGCTAAAGAAATGCAGGAAAAGTATGGTGATGGTAATCTTGATCTAGAAAAAGAAGAATTTATACCATTAAAATAGTTTTTTGAAATAATTTTTAATATTTATAATAAAATAAACAATTATAATAACATAAGCAATGGCAGAAACATTAATATCTCCAGGTGTATTAGCAAGAGAAAATGATCAGTCGTTTATTGGTGCAAGACCAGTCACGTTTGGCGCAGCAGTAATTGGAGCAGCGGTTAAAGGACCAGTCAATATACCAACAGCGGTATCTACATTTTCACAATATGAAGCTATTTTTGGCGGGGCGGTAGAAAGCGGTTCCCAATTTTACACTTATTTAAACTCAATAGCAGCAAGAAATTATTTTGCAAATGGTGGTGAATCATTATTAGTAACAAGAGTCGTTACAGGTTCATTTACTTCAGCATTTACTTCAGGTAGTGCAGCAGGCCCAAATGAAAGTGGTATTATGGCTAACGCTTGGGCAGACAACGCAGCTTCCCAATATCAAAAACAATCTTTTGTATTAAAAACTCTTTCTGAAGGTGAACTTATGAACAGTTTCAGCTCAGTAACCGCTAATGGTTCTTTACCAAGTGGATCAGCTGATAACTTAAGATGGGAAATAGCTACAACAAATACATCATCAGGACAATTTTCATTACTAATTAGAAGAGGTAATGATATTTCTAATCAAAAAGCAATATTAGAAACTTATAATAACCTTTCAATGGATCCAACTGCACCTAATTATATAGGTAAAGTAATTGGAGATACTTACTATACAGTAGAAAGTGATGGACCAGATTATTATGTAAAATCAAATGGTAATTATCCACGTAGAAGTGCTTATGTTTATGTAGAAAGCGTTGGTACACCAACACCTCAATATTTTAATAATGATGGTTCAATTAAACCACAATTTACAGGAAGTTTACCATTAGTAGGATCAGGCTCATTTGCAGCCGCTACAGGTAAAAATATTGAAAATGGAGATGCCAAATTTAATGAAAATATAACTGCAGCAAATGTTCAAGGAATTGCACCAGCAGGATATGATCAAACAATTTCATTATTAAACAATAAAGACGATTATCAATTTAATGTAATATCTGCTCCTGGTTTAAATGGAGTTGATCATGGTACTCAAGTTAATTCCTTAGTGGCATTAGCTCAAAGCCGAACAGATTGCCTTGCAGTAATTGATTTAATAGGATATAACTCATCAGTTAACCAAGTAACAACACAAGCTTCTTCATATGATACGTCATATGCCGCTGCTTATTGGCCATGGTTACAAACGATCGACGCGGTTACTGGACAAACAGTTTGGGCGCCAGCTTCAACGTATATTCCAGCAGTATACGCATTTACAGATGCATCATCTGACCCATGGTTCGCACCAGCAGGTTTAGTTAGAGGTGCTTTAGGAAGTGTAGTAAGAGCAGAAAGAAAATTAACATCAGGAAACAGAGATACTTTATATGAAGCAAATGTTAACCCAATAGCTACATTCCCAGGAAGTGGAGTTGTAGTATTTGGACAGAAAACATTACAGAAAAGAGCAAGTGCTCTAGATAGAGTAAATGTACGTAGATTATTAATAGCATTAAAATCTTACATTGTACAAGTATCAGATGGTTTAGTATTTGAACAAAATACAAACTCAACAAGAAATAACTTCTTGGCACAAGTTAATCCATACTTAGAATCAGTACAACAAAGACAAGGATTGTACGCGTTTAAAGTAGTAATGGATGCTTCCAATAACACACCAGATGTAATCGATAGAAATGAGCTAGTAGGACAAATTTACCTACAACCAACCAAAACAGCGGAATTTGTAATTCTAGATTTCAACGTTTTACCAACTGGAGCAACATTTCCTGAATAAAAACAAAAAAATAGAATATTTATAATAAAATAAACAACAATGGCAGTATTAGACCCGAACGAAATATTTTATACAGCATTTGAACCAAAGCAACAAAATAGGTTTATCCTATATGTTGACGGGATTCCTTCATACCAAATTAAAGGTATGGGAGCTGTTTCATTAACTCAAGGTACAGTTCAATTAAACCACATTAACGTTGCAAGATACGTTAAAGGTAAAACACTTTGGAATACAATTCAAATGACGTTATTTGATCCAATTACTCCATCAGGTGCGCAAGCATGTATGGAATGGGTTAGATTACATCACGAATCAGTAACAGGTAGAGACGGATATAGTGATTTCTATAAGAAAGATTTAACTATGAACGTATTAGGACCTGTAGGTGATATCGTATCTGAATGGATTATCAAAGGTGCTATGATTACAGAAGCTAACTTCGGTGATTATAGTTGGGATAACGAAAGTGCTGCTGTAGAATTACAATTAACAGTACAACCAGATTACTGTATACTAAATTTCTAAAAAAGAAATTACCCCTCCTTTTTTTTAAAATTGCTTGGCTTATGCCAAGCTTTTTTTTATATTGTATATGTATACATGACAACAATGTTATAATTAAAACAAGTTTATATGAGTGAATTTAAATTCCCAACCGAAGAAGTAGAACTGCCCTCAAAAGGCTTAATCTATGCAAAAAGCAACCCATTATCTAAAGGTGTAGTAGAAGTTAAATATATGACTGCTAAAGAAGAAGATATTCTTTCTAATCAATCCTATATACAAAAGGGTACTGTATTAGAAAAGTTATTAAGGTCTGTAATTGTAGACAAAGATATTAATATAGATGATTTAATTGTAGGTGATAAAAATGCCTTATTAATAGCAACACGTATTTTAGGATATGGTAAGGATTATGACATTACAGTCAAGGGACAAAATTATACCCTTGATATGTCAACCTTAGAAAATAAAGAAATAGTTGAATCCGATTATGAAGCAGGTAAAAATGAATTTAGTTATACTACCCCAAATACTGGTGTAGCTTTAACATATCAATTATCTACAGGTAAATTAGAAAAACAAGTTGACAGGGAACTAGCAGGATTAAAAAAATTAAAAAAAGAAGATACAGCAGAATTAACAACACGATTAAAATATTTAATTACATCCGTTGATGGAAGTGAAGAAAAAAAAGATATAAGAGAATTTGTTGACAACAGATTTTTAGCTAGAGATGCTAGAGCTTTTAGAGATCATATTTCATCAACCCAACCAGATGTAAATTTATCCTATATTTTGGATAATGGAGAGGAGGTAGTTGTGCCCATTGGGCTTAGCTTTTTTTGGCCTGACTACAACTAATGCCTCTGAACATAGAATAACTTTATTTAAAATGGTTCACCAAATTGTCTTTCATGGCAAAGGTGGATATGATTTTCCAACAATATATAATTTACCTATTTGGTTAAGAAAGTATATTTACAAAGAAATAACTGATTTCTATTCTGAAGAGAAAAAATCTATGGAAAATGCTAAAGCTGGAAAAAAAGGTAATAAAACTTTAGTTTCAGCTGATGGTAAAGTAAATACACCTGCCTTTGCTCAAGAATCAAAAGCATATAAAGGTAAAACAAGTTATAAGTAATAATATTTATAATAAAATACCTCCATGGCGGATAAATTAGATAGTACTAAAAAAAATGCAAAATCCATAAATGCATTACTAGCTGATCAAAATAGACTAATTAAGGAACAACTGCGTATTATAAAAGATCAAGCGGGGATTGATTCTGAACGTTTAAATGAACAGCAGGATATCTCTAATGTCCTTAAAGATCAAATTAAAAGCTTAAAATTTCAAAAAGCTGAAAGATTATCAATTTTAAAATCAGTTAACTCAATAACTAAAGTTGCTAACCAAAATTATGTTACAGGCCAAAATGAATTAGGTACTCTTAAAGGAATTTCAAAACTTCAAAAAGATAGAGTAGGCATAGAAGCAGACATCCGAAATCTTATAAATGCTAGGAAAAAAATAGTTATAGATTCTAAAAGTCTAAGTATTGAGGATCAAAAGGTCCAAATGGACATAGCAGGTTCAATAAAAGATCAAGTAGATGAAGCTGTAAGATTAAAAGAAAATTTAATAGATGTAGAAGCAACAGCAAAAAAAATTAATAAAAATTTTGGAGTTAAATCTTTTGGTGTTTTAGCAGATGTAATGAAAAAAGTTCCAGGATTAAGTGCTTTATCTGAACCATTTTCAACAGCTGCTGATGGTGCAAGAGAAATGGCATCTGGAATTGAAAATGCTGCTAAAGGTGGTGGTAAGGGTCTAACTAAAGAAAGAATAAAACAATTAGGGTTAGAAAAACAATTAGGTAAATTATCAGGAACTGCAGCCGCCCAGAAACTTAAGGGTATGTCTTCAATGAGAAAAGGCATGTTAGCTTTAAGAGCAGGTTTTGCTACTTTGGGTCCTGTTATAGCTGCGGCATTAGGTCCTGCAATATTAATCGCAGAAATGCTTAAAGCTTTAGTTGCTTCAGATAAAGCTGCAGGTGATATGGCTAAAAGTATGAACATAACTTATGCCGATTCTGTAAGAACCAGAGCTGAACTTACCCAAATGGCTAGTTCGCAGTTAGATATAACTAATATGTCTAAAGGTAATGCTGTTACTACTGCAGGTTTACAAGAAACCCTTTTGTCTGTCAATAAAACTCTTGGTACAAGTACAATGCTAAGTGAGGAGATGCTAGTCCAGTTTACTCAAATGAGAAAAATGGCAGGGTTTACTAATGAAGAGTTAATGGGTATTGCTTCTATTTCATTAGCTACTGGAAAAGATATGGAGACCATTACAGGTGAATTTATGGCTCAAGCTACCATTTCAGCATCTCAAAACGGAGTACTTTTAAATGAAAAAGATTTATTAAAAGATATAGGTAAAGTATCAGCGGCAACAACATTATCATTTGGTAAAAACCCGGCATTAATAGCTGAGGCTGTAGCTACAGCTAAGTCCTTAGGTATGGAAATGTCTAAAGTTGAAGGTATAGCAGATAGTCTACTTGATTTTGAATCATCGATTGAAAATGAATTACAAGCTGAATTATTATTAGGTAAAGATATTAATTTAGAAAAAGCAAGACAAGCAGCTTTAAATAATGACTTAGCAACAGTAGCCAGAGAAATATCTAATCAAATAGGTGATTCTGCAGAATTTTCTAAAATGAATAGAATACAACAGGAGGCATTAGCTAAATCTGTTGGTATGAATAGAGAAGATTTAGCACAAACATTATTTGTTCAAGAACAATTAGTAGGTGCTACAGGAGAACAAGCAGAAAAAAAAGAAGAATTAATTAATGCTAGTATAAAAGCAATAGGGTTAGAAGCTACCCAGAAAAAATTAGCAGAAGACGGAGTAAAAGGTTTACAAAACCAACAAAGTCAAGCAGAAAGACTTGCGAATACAATGGATAAGTTAAAAGAAGTATTTGTAAGTGTAGCAGAACCTATTTTAGCAATAGGTATGGCTCTAACACCCGTAGTAGAATTAATTGGTTTCTTAGTTAGTGGTATTATGAGTATTTCAGGAGCTATTGGTGGGGCATTAGGATCTATGAGGGAAATGGGAGCAGCTGGTGCTATATTAGGAGGTATATTAGCAGTAATGGCAGCAGCAGCAGCTTTTTTCGCATTATCAATAATCCCTGTTGTAGGTCCAGCTTTAGGTATAGCAGCAGGATTAGCTATAATAGGAGCATATGCAAAAGCTGTTACTAGTACTGAATCAGCCCAACCAGCAGGTGATATGTTCTCAGCCGCAAAAGGTAAAACTATGGTTTCACCTGCTGAGGGTGGATTATTCGAACTATCAGATAATGATGATTTTGCTGCTGCCCCTGGATTAGGACAAATGTTAGGAGGAGGAGGAAATACCACTACAGTAGTAGAAAATAAAACTAATATGAATGAAACTAATAAACTATTATCACAATTAGTTAAGAAAACACCTGAAATGGCTCCTTTAGGTTTATACGAAGTACAATAATTTAATATTTATAATAAAACAACAATTATGGGATTACTAGACAAATTAATATCGGGACAAGCAAGCGCAACAAGCTTAAATGGAACAACTCCAAATACACCGGATTTTGCAATATCTACATTACATAACCAATATTCAACTATTGGAAACCCTAATGCAGCTAGTGTTATACCGGAAAATGGAATATTACCATTACCTTCTGATATGGAACGAGCAGTTCAAGAAGGAGATAAGTATCTGAACAACTTGCCATCATAATATATGGGCATAGTTGATTTAAGAACCAATCTTAAATCTTTAAGATATGGTAAGGATACTGTTGGTGGTGGTAATAGCGGCCAACCATTCGTAACAAGAGCAATTCCAGATGATTTATCAGATGTTGGTAGAACAGGAGGACCTGACTTTCTTTTACGAGGTGGAACTTTACTACCTAGAATAGTTCTTAATGATGCTACAAGAATATCAAAATTATTCTATCCTGGAAGAGGGAATAAAATAAATACTACTAATTCAGACGATCCATTAGGCATTGATGCTTCTAATAACGGGCGAAGACCTGTTAATTTAATAGGTACTTTATTTACAGCTAAACAAAATATTTTATCTTTAACAAATGTTAATTCAAGTGCCGGATATGAACCATTTGTTCAGGTTGAAAGAAATACAGAAGGTAACTTTTTTCAAAGAGCAGGTTCTGCAATAAACACATTTTTACAAAATAATGTTGCTTTAAATCAAGGGCTTTATACTCCATTATCTACGATAGGACAAACAGTTGGTGGTGCTTTAGGAGCACATTTAAATAAACAAGGATTAAATCCTTTACTAAACACAACTGTAGGATCACCTGATGGCAATACACCTTTAAACTTACCAACCTATTTAAATACTATAGCAACATCTGGAGATGAGGGTAATAAAAGTAGATTATTACCATTATTAAGTAAGATAAATACAAATACAGGGGCAGATCAAAATCTATACAGATATTCAGGAGGTCCTGGTGCTACATTAGGAGTAGGTCAAACTAATATTGTAATGCAGAGTGAGTACCGAACAGGGGAAAATAATGCTAAAAAACAATATTGGGAAGATAAAATAACCCCACAATTTGTTGACAGAGCTAAAATAAATGCTCCAAATATACTTAAAAATAGTTTAATTGGAATATTTAATAAAAGATATGATGAAGAAGATTTCGTCGATAGTAATGGTAATGAAACTGAAGGAGTAATATTTTCTACTTTATTTCAAGACATTGATATAGGACTTCAAAGTACTAGATTTGCTAGTGTATACCAATCAGGTACCTTATTAGAAACTAATAAAGATAAATTAGCAAGTGGTATTAATGAATCAGTACCCAGACAAGTTTGGACACAAGCTGAAATAGAAAATAAAACCTCTTTTAGTAAAACAGGTAAAACTGACGATATAACAGATTTTAGAAAAGTTGTTGCACCCAATGGGAGTAATACGATTCCAGATTCTATAAAATATGAGTCCAAAAATAAATTTGAACAAAGGGTTAATTTAGGAAATCCTGGTATAGTAGCAAATAGAAATAGTTATACTATAGGTAGAAGAGATATAGGTAGTACTATTAAAACAGTATCAGGTAATGCTGATTATACACATGCTTTAGATCAAGTAAATGCCTTACCTATTTACCAATCTGGAAATGTAGTTCAAAATACGTCAATTAAAAACGATTTTGTTAAATTTAGAATAGGTGTAATTGATAATGATAGACCGAATCTAAAAAATTATATTCACTTTAGAGCTATAATTGATTCTATGGATGATTCTTATGCTAGTGAATGGAATGCCCAAAAATATATGGGTAGGGGTGAAAACTTTTACAAATATCAGGGATTTGACAGAACAATTAATTTATCTTGGACGGTAGCAGCACAATCAAAACAAGAGCTAATACCTATGTACCAAAAATTAAATTATTTAGCATCAGCAAATGCCCCACATTATTCAAAAACTGGATATATGGGTGGTAATTTAATATCTTTAACTATAGGTGGTTGGTGTTATGAACAAGTAGGAGTAATGAATGGTTTAACTTTATCAGTTCCAGAAGAATCACCTTGGGAAATAGCAATTCCTGATGCCGGTAATACTTCAATAGTAGATGGTACAGAGATATTAACTGATCCTTCTGTTAAAGAAATGCCAATGATAGTAAAAGTAACAGGATTTTCATTTAAACCAATACATAACTTTGTACCACAAGTTCAAGATAATGACTATACTACAAATTTCCAAGAGGGTAGTAAATTTGTTAGTAAATATGGAGATGAAAGATATATAGCCTTATCAAAGGGAGGTACGAGTTTAAATAATTATAAAGGTGGAAGTAAAAATTTAAACTATTTACCCCCAGCCGTTAAATCAGACAAAACCTAAATAATGGGAAGATATCAACAAATAAATCTTACAAGATCTGAAGGTAAAAAGTTAGTTTCTGGTAAAAGGATGTATACAACAGTAAAGTATCCATCAATTCCACTTAGCAATACTGACATATATGTTTATGCAGAGGTAGGAGATAGATATGATCAATTAGCACTTACATATTATGGTGATACTTCATTATGGTGGGTTATTTCCACAGCTAATGAAAGTTTTCCTCAAAATTCATATTTTTTACCTTTAGGAGTACAGGTTAGAATTCCTCAAAATATAGGACCTATTCAAACACAATATTACAAGTTAAACCACAGAAATGAGTTATGAGTATATTAGGGGAAACATTTGAACCATGGGTTCAATCACAAATTAAAGTTAGACAAAATCTACATGGTCTTAAAACAAGAGACAATAAACAATTAAGTGTCTTAAATAACCAAAATGCTTGGTTAAAACTTGGTTCTTCTGTTAAGTTTATTGATGATGAAAAAGGTAAAGAAAGATTAAGAGATTTAGGGTTAGAAAATACTTCACAATTTATAGGAACAAAATTAGCAGCTAAATCTGTTTTATTTAACACTATGTCAGATTTAGATGTAAATTCATCTAAATATACCCAAAGGGCAGGAGTAACAGATAATACTAATTTATGGAATAGTTCAAATGCTTATGGTTTAGGAGGAAACCAATTTGGTATAGTACCCCCACCAGGAATTATTAGTGCAGATATTAAAGCTAAAAATAGAGGTTCTATTAGAGAAGCAAATATAGTACTTAAAGCAAATAATAAATTTCAATTTGAATTAATAGAATTACTTTATTTAAGGTTAGGTTTTTCAATGTTATTAGAATGGGGATGGAATAAATATCATAGTGCATCTACGGATACTCTCATAGGTGAATATAAAACTACCACTTCTACTTTAATGGAAAAATATTGGTTCCAACAAGACAAAGCAGCCTTTACAGATGTATTAGAAAAAATACAAAAGGAACGAATGGAGTATGAAGGAAATTATGATGGTTTTTTAGGTAAAGTAGTTAACTTTGATTGGAAATTTAACCCAGATGGGACTTATGACATAACATTAAAATTAATTACTGTTGGAGATGTAGTAGAATCATTAAAAGTAAATCTTCCACAAACTACAGCTACTGTTGGTCAAGTAAATGAACAAATTCAAAAAAATGCTACTCCAGTATCTAGTGGTTTATTTTCTGCTAATAGTACAATTGTTACAAATGCTGGAGATTCAACTCTTTCTTATAGTTTATATTCTGATATTGTTGGAGATCAAGATAAATTTGATGGATCTAAAGGAGGACAAAAAACAGGTTTCCTTAGTTTATTAGGAGTAGTAGGTGATGAAATAAATAATACATTAACAGAAAACACTAATTTAGGAACACAACCTGGAGTGCCTATAGCTCCCGCAAGCAATCAAGGAGGTAATACTATGAAATATTCTTTTTTTCTTACTTTTCGAGAACTGTTAGGTAAAGTAGAAAAATATTGTTTACCAACCATTAACGGTGAAAAAATATTAGGAATAAACATGAGCAGTGATCAAATTTGTGCAGTTTATCCTTATCAGTTTTCTCTGGATCCTAGAATATGTTTTGTAAAACCATTTTTTCTACCCAGATTTTCATTTAATACTCAAGAACAATTTAACTTAGGACAAACTGCCGACCAATCAGTTACAGGTACAGGTATTAGTAATTATTCATCTTGGTTACAGAGAGTTAATAATTTTGGTAATAAAGATGCAGATGCTATATTCGGCCATATAATGGATATTTATTTAAACTATGATTTTGTTACTAGTATTTTAGCTAATGAAACTAATGATAAAGGTGATTTATTTTTATTTAGTTTTTTACAAAAAATATGTGATGGTGTAAATGATGCTATGGGGGGTATTAATAATATAGAATGTATTTTATCAAAAGATAGAAATATAACATTTATAGAGCAAAATCCTATTGCAGGTATAGAAACTTCCGGAAGATTTAAAGAATATTATCAAAGGGACCCAGTCCCTTTTGAATTATATGGTTATAATCCTAGCGGGTCAAAAGATCCAAAAACTAAAGAATTAATGCAGACATCTAATTTTGTAAGAGATTTTGGTTTTAATACTAAAATAGATCCAAAATTAGCTTCAATGATAACAATTGGAGCTACTGCTGAGGGGATAAAAACTAAAAATTATGATGGCACTGCTTTTTCAAAATGGAATGATGGTTTACAAGATAGATTTAGTTATGATTTTGATAACCCAGATGAACCAGATTTATTAGAATTTACTTCAGGTTCAGCAGAAATTGCTCCTTTAACTCTAGATCAAGTATCTACAATAAAAAACCATTTTGAAACTCAGGGTGAAGTAGATGAAAGAAATTGGATTGGATGGAAAAGAGATCAAGTTACTACAGACTTTGGTGGAACTCAATTAAAAGGGGTAAAAGATATCCCTGAGTGTCCTATTTCAAAAAGAACTTATAATAATTATACTTGGCAAGAATATGGAAATAAAGTTAAAGGTTATGTCTCATATCAAATACTTAAAAATGCTAAAACAGCTGACTCAAGTAATATTAAAGATGATGTTGTAAACTATATTACTTATTGTGTTCGAGCTTTTGGAGGAAAAGAAAACAATGCCGCTATTACAACACCAAATTATTTTAAATTTGATGATGGTTTTATTAAATTAGGAAAAAATTCTTTTAAAGGTTGGGTAAATACTATTAGTAACAAAATTTTTAAAGAAACAGGACAACCCTCAAATACTATAGGATTTATTCCTGTAGATTTAAATTTAAAATGTGATGGTCTTTCTGGTGTAAAAATATATAATCAATTAGCTATTAGACAAGAATTTTTACCTAGACAATACCCAAAAGCCTTAAAATTTTTAATTAGTCAAGTTAATCATTCAATATCAGATAATGATTGGACAACGGAATTAAAAACCATAGCTACAGCAAATACTAAAGATACAGTATTAACAGCTGAAAATTATAAGTTAGTTGAATATGACTTAACAGATAAAGAATTAATATATGCTGCTAATACATTTGGTACAGCAGGTAATTTAACAATAATACCGGGAGTTGGAGGAATTCCTGGTTCAGGCATCGCAGCTGGTGTAGACCCTGGACCAATAATTAACCCAAAGAAATTTGGAAAGTATTCTTACTCTACTTCTCCATTAGCTAAATGGTTTACTGCTAAAGGACTTACAAATGGTATAAACTCTCAAATTATTCCTCAATTAGTAGATACTGGGGAACCTGGAAATAAAAAAACAAGGTTACACAATGCTGGACAACAAACTTGGTTTTTAGCTCCTGCTCCCGCTACAGCATGGGTAAGATGGAAGTCAGATGCATTAGCTTCAGGGTATTCATTAACTCTTACTAATGGGTATCGAAGTCAAGAATATCAAGCTTCTTTTGGTAATAGTAAGTCAGCAGCATCACCAGGAAAATCCCCTCATGGTTGGGGTGGTGCCGCTGATGTAGGATTTAGTGAAAAAACTAGTGGTAAATTAAGACACCAAATTAATCAAAGAACAGATTTTGGAAAAAGATCTTTTAACTATGGTAAACCGTTAGATGGTAGAACTGGTGAGGGTGCTTTATTAGATAGATTAGCAGAAGATTGGAAAGTTATAGCAGTATTAGGTGCTAAATATGGATTTTATAATCCTTCCAGATTACAAAATAAAACAGGAAAAAATAATTTAGATGAAGCATGGCATTTTGAATATTGGGGGCCAGTAGAAGTAGGATACGTAAATACAGATGCAATAGGAGGAGGAACAGTTAGTCAAACAGGAGCATCTGGAACCGATCAACAAAAACTAAGTTTTAATACAATATTAGCAATGCAAGAAGATCTAAAATCAATTTTTGCAGTAACAGATAAATTTGGACCAGGTGGTAAACCATTATTTGAACCCGCAAGTGGAACAACTTTACTTGGTGGTGATGATGAAGACTTAGCAATAACATTATATCAAGGTTGGTTAAACACTTCACAAGTTAAAAAAAGATTAAAAAACATAATAGGAGCTGATAAATCTGGTTATGCAAACTTCCTACAAGAATTAATAAGAAGAATGCAAGGAGGAGGAGATATGGCTTATTATACTACACAAGTAGGAGGAAAGGTTAAAATTAAATTTGATGTCGATTTCCCAATAGCAGCAGCTGAACAAAAACCATAATAATTATAAGTCATATATGTACTATCCAAAATCTCAAATAGAAACCAATTTATATACCGCCGGATCAGAATTTTCAACTGTTATGGATGGTAAACAATATACAGGTAATTATTGGAGAACTTCTAAAGGATTATATTATACAGGTACAAATCCCCAAGATGATAATGTAAGAGAACTATCTAAAAATATAGCATATAACTCTCCTAGTGGGTTAGCTTTATCAGATGGAAATGATGATATACCTGTTTATACAGATTATGATATGGCCCCTGCTGCATACATAAATGCAAATGGAAAAAAAGTGCTTGAAAAATTTAATATAGTTAACACTGTACCATTTCCAACAGAAAATAATTATACTAATAAGAATTTCGAAAGATATTTTCTTAAAAGAACAAATAACTACCAGTATACAGAAACAGATAATTTAAATTATGCTTTAATTAATAGTAAAAACCCAAAAGTACAATTTGAATTATACACCCCAATAAAATTATCATGGAGGATTTCTGGAAATTTATTAGATGTTTATAAACAAAACTATAACACAGTTCAACATAATAGTAAAATATATAATTGGATTAAGTTTGATTTATTTTTTAAAAATAGATACGCTAGATACTTTAAACCATCTAATGATGATCCTAATTACACAAAAGGTGGAGAATTAAAAGTAGAAAGAACCAATGAAGAATATGTTGGTTACTATCATTTTCACCCTTTAAAAGGTGTTTTAATGGAAGGAAAAAAACATATGAATTCACCTCATGAGATATTAGTATTAATAAAAGATAATGAAGTATTAACTAAAAAACGAATTGGTGTAAGTGAAGAAGTAGGTACCTCAAGAAGAATAAATATTCCTTCAAGAGGCAGTGGAGGTTACTAATATTAGTCGTATATTGGAGTAAAATGGTTATAGATGTATTGGTTAGTAGAAGACGAGGAGCAAATAGAGGTTTTAATAAATAGTGGTTATAAAGAGGCATTCATTGAAGTTATTCCTTATAATTATAATACTCACCCTGTTTTAAACAGTATTTCATTAGTGTACTTACGCCCGATTAACGCGCGTAAAGGATTTATGGTATGCGTTACGCATAGCGAGGGTTTGAATGTATTAAACACGCGTATAAACGCATTAATATCGAAGTTTGATATATTGTATTGCCGTGATAAGAAAGAAATATTACATTATTTTCCAAACAAAGCTCTTTATGACATTAACACATCATTTCCTACATATATACCAACGTATACGAAAGCACACGATTTTTACTATCAAAAACACGGTGAACTTGAGGATGTAAATTTAATTATTCCAATGGTTAAACACTATGAGTATTGTGAGCAAATTTACAATGATCTAAAAGCAAATATTAACAATCCAAAAACAAAATATAATGAATTCTTTAACAATAAAGTATCCTTGGTGTTCAACTACCTCGAGCGAAGTGGAATACAAATTCACAAACCAACCTTCGAAGAACACTTCCATGAAATTAATGATAAACGAGCATACACTCAGTACAACCTTAGGACAACCACAACACGACCATCAAATAAATTTAAAGGAGTAAATTATGCAGCACTCAATCAAAAAAATGGATGTAGAAAATCTTTTGTTCCTTATAATAATAAATTTATCGAGATGGATATTAGCGCTTATCATCCTAGCTTGTCTTGTCGTCTCGTCGATTATAGTTTTCCCACTGTGGATATTCACTCTCATTTACAACAACTATACGGAGTAAGTTATAAAGAATCAAAAGAATTAACATTTAAGCAACTATACGGAGGAGTATTTAAACAATACAAACATCTGGAATTTTTTAGTAAAATTGATATATACGTAAAAGAACTCTGGGATACATTTCAAAGCGACGGTGAGATAACGTGCCCGGTTTCAAACTTTGTATATAAAAAGGATGCATTGGAAAACATGAATCCACAAAAACTATTTAATTACTTGTTACAAAACTTGGAAACGTCAATGAACGTTCGTATATTGTGGGACATAATACAAGTATTAAGAGGTAAAAAAACAAAATTAGTATTATACACATACGATTCATTCTTATTTGACTGGGATGATGGGGAAGAAAAGGTTATAGATGATATCAAAGAGGTGTTTTCTAAATATAAATTGAATATAAAAACAAAAACAGGTTATGATTACGACTTTAAATAAAGAGGCAAATACGTATAACACGAATTATGATGTTGTTACATCATTAAAAGAAATAGATTTGAATAATAAGTTATTTTGTACGTTTACTAATTTAGAATCCTTAGATGGTCTTCTAGAAGAAATACAAAGTAAGTATACTATCATATATAATAAAATGTTTGTCCTTGAAATTGAGGGTAAAGATGAATATGTAGTAACTTATAATGTAGAACAAGGTAACGTTCATACTATCCCCGAACATACAATTTTAGTACATAGAAAAAAGGAATCTAATACCTTATACACTATTAATGCTCTTAATGAACTTATTAAGAAATTAAACGGTGGCGTTGTAGATACTAAATATCAGATAAATTGGCAACACTATAGAAATTGTATCCTCTTAACTCAACATAATGAGTTAAATCAACTAAATACAAAAATACACAAAATAATTGAAATATAGTTTGGACCCCCAAATTATAAGTCGTATATTGTGGTTACATTAACAGTTATAAATAAAAATAAGTTACATTATGGATTTAAATGCGATTAAACAAAAGTTGGATGGTCTCCAACAGAAAACTACGACCGGACCTAAGAAAGATTACAGTTTAATATTTTGGAGACCTACTATAGGTAAACAACAAGTTAGAATTGTACCTTCTAAGTTTAATGAAAGTAACCCATTTACAGAATTAAAATTCTATTATGGTATTACAAACAAAGTGATGCTTTCTCCACTTAACTTTGGTGAGAAAGATCCAATTGCTCTATTTGCTTCAAAACTTAGAGAAGAGTATACTAAAGAAAATTATGTTCTTGCTAAGAAGTTAGATGCTAAAAATAGAATCTTCATACCTGTAGTTGTTAGAGGTGAAGAAGATAAGGGTGTTAGATTATGGCAATTTGGTAAATTAGTTTACGAAGAATTACTTGCATTAGCACTTGACGATGAAATTGGAGATTATACTGATATTGTAGGTGGTAGAGATCTTACAATTGAAACAGTAGGACCAGAATCAACTGGTACACCTTACAATAAATCATCAGTAAGAGTAAGATTAAAATCAACTCCATTAAGTGAAGATGCTAAACAAGTTGAAACTTGGACGTCTGAACAACCAGACCCAACAACTGAATTTAAAAGATTTACTTTTGATGAGATGAAAGTTGCATTAGAAAAATGGTTATCACCTGAAGAAGGAGAAGAAGAAGTAATTACAACAGCACCATCTCCTGATACACCAAAATCTAATTTTAGTTTAGATACTTCAGGTGGAGCAGTAAAAAAGAGTAAAGATGATGCTTTTGATTCAATATTCGGTGACAAAACAGCAAGTAATGAACCAGATGATCTTCCTTTCTAAATATGGCGAAAAAAATATCAAAGTCTCTCTCGGCAGCAGTGTCTGCCGAGATTAAGACAAAGTTTGATCTTAATAAATTTAAAGCTACTAAAGGTTTAGATAAAAACGTCAAATTTAAAGACCAACAATGGATACCACTATCACCTGCTTTCCAATCAATAGCAGGAGTACCTGGTATACCAATGGGGCACATTTCATTACTTAGAGGACATTCAGATACAGGTAAAACTACAGCACTATTAGAAGCAGCAGTTGCATCACAAAATATGGGACAACTTCCTGTATTTATTATTACTGAGATGAAGTGGAACTGGGAACATGCAGCTCAAATGGGTTTAAATGTTAAACTTATTAAAGATGATGAAGGTAATGTTATTGACTATGAAGGAAACTTTATTTATGTTGATAGAGAAACTTTACATACTATTGAAGACGTAGCAGCATTTATAATGGATCTACAAAATGAGCAGAAAAAAGGTAATTTACCTTATGATCTAACATTTTTCTGGGATTCTATTGGTTCAATTCCTTGTGCGATGTCAGTTGAAAAACTGAAGAACAACAATGAGTGGAATGCAGGTGCAATGTCAACACAATTTGGTAATACAGTTAATCAAAGTATTGTAATGTCTCGTAAAGAATCATCACCATATACTAACACATTAATTGCAGTTAATAAAGTATGGACAGCAAAAGCAGAATCACCTATGGGTCAGCCAAAGATGATGAACAAAGGTGGAATGGCAATGTGGTATGATGCTACATTTGTAGTTACATTTGGAAACGTTTCAAACGCTGGTACATCTAAAATTAAAGCAATTAAGGGTGGTAAACAAGTTGAATGGGGTAAAAGAACAAACTTACAGATTGATAAAAACCACGTTAATGGTATGCAATCAAGAGGTAAAATTGTTATGACAAACCATGGTTTTATTGAAGATACAGAAAAAGATAAGAATGCTTATAAGAAAGACCACGCAGATGAATGGTCCAAAATCTTAGGAGGAGGACAATTTGAAATTGTAGAAGACCAAGAAGATGTTACACCCGTCCTATTCGATAGTCAGGACCTATAAAACAAAAACATGAAGCACAAAGAGTTATTTAAGCTGTTGGACGGAGTTCAAGAGCATGGGGAAGATCCTCAACCAAAAAGACATGATAAAGTATTAATTTTAGATGGTTTAAATCTATTTTTTAGAAACTTTGCTATGATGAATATGGTAAATCCTGATGGGGTACATATTGGGGGATTAGGAGGATTTTTTCGCTCTTTAGGTGCGATGATTAGACAAACACAACCTACATCTGTTTATGTAGTATTCGACGGAGCAGGTTCTACGGTAAATCGTAAGAACTTGCTCTCCGAGTACAAAGGAACAAGAAATTTACAACGGATTACTAATTGGGAAGCATTTGACAATATTGAGGAAGAACATGACTCAAAAATTGACCAAATTGTACGTATAATCCAATATTTAAAGCTATTACCTGTTAAAACCACCATACTCGATAAAGTTGAAGCTGATGATATTATAGCCGTGTTAGCTGAAAAACTAGTAGAAAGACATAATTCAACTTGTTTTATAGTATCTAGTGATAAGGATTTTTTACAACTAGTAACTGATAAAATTATTGTATATAGACCAATGGAGAAAGAATATTATACTCCAAAAGTTGTAGAAGAAAAATTTGGTTTATTACCTCATAATTTTATTTTACACAAAACACTACTAGGTGATAATTCAGATAATATTAAGGGTATTAAAGGATTAGGTGAAAAAGGTATATTTAAAAAGTTTCCTGAATTAAAAACCCAAGAAATGAATTTAGATGATATTTTCGATATTTGTGCTAGGAAATATAAGGACCATGTTGTATATTCACGCATAATTCAGGACCAAGCCCGAATTAAAACCAATTATAAAGTTATGGATTTAAGTGTGCCAATAATAGATGATAAAGGAAAACAACACATAAGTGAATTAATTGATGAAGATATTCCTGAATTAAGAGCTGATTTATTTATTCAACTTTATAATGAAGATAAATTAGGTGGAATGATTAGAAATTTAGAAAATTGGGTTAAAGATATTTTTGAACAATTTAAAGGTTATAAAAATTAATGACATTACAAACACTAAACCAGTACGGAGCTGACTTTCAAATTAAAGTCTTATCATCATTATTAACTCATAAAGATTTTTTAATTAATATTCATGATATTATTAGCGATGAATATTTTGAAAACCCTGCACATAAATGGGCTATTAAAGAAATACTTAGATATTATGATAAATACCACACAACTCCAGAGTTAGAAATATTAAAAATAGAATTACAAAAAGTTGATAATGAAGTATTACAATTATCAATTAAGGAACAATTAAAGAAAGCATTTGTTGCTAGTGATGAAGATTTAGAGTATATAAAAGAAGAATTTACTAATTTTTGTAAAAATCAACAATTAAAGAGAGCTTTAATGACTTCTGTAGATATGCTAAAAGCCGGAGACTTTGAATCAATTCGTACATTAGTAGATAATGCTTTAAAAGCTGGTCAAGATAAAAATATAGGACATGAATATATTAAAGATATCGAAGAACGTTATAAAGAAGATTCAAGAAAAGTTGTACAAACACCTTGGACCCAAATTAATGAAATATTACAAGGTGGATTGGGAAATGGAGATTTTGGTCTCATATTTGGTAACCCAGGAGGTGGTAAATCTTGGTCTTTAGTAGCATTAGGGGGTTATGCCGTTAAAACAGGTAAAACTGTTCTCCATTATACTTTAGAATTAGGTGAAGATTATGTTGGAAGGAGATATGATGCTTTTTTCTGTGATATAGATGTTAGTAAGATAGGTTTTTATAAAGATACAGTTGAAGAAACCATACCTCAATTACCAGGTAAATTAATAATTAAAGAATACCCAACAGGTAGAGCAACTATTTCAACAATTGAAGCCCATATTGCAAAATGCACAACTATGGGAAACAAACCAGATTTAATAATAATTGATTATGTTGATCTTCTTTCAGGAAGACGCAAAAGTAGAGAACGTAAGGACGAAATTGATGATATTTATACTAGTACAAAAGGATTAGCAAAACAATTAGATATACCAGTATGGTCTGTTTCTCAAGTTAATCGCGCAGGTGCACAAGATGATATAATCGAGGGAGATAAAGCAGCAGGATCATATGATAAAATGATGATTTCTGATTTTGCAATGTCTCTTTCAAGAAAAAAAGAAGATAAAGTGAAAGGAACAGGTAGATTACACATCATGAAAAACCGATATGGGATGGATGGTCAATCATTTTCTTTATTAGCTAATACTTCTACTGGTCGTTTTGAAGTATTTCCTTATAATACCGATTTAGATGAAGAAGCATCAACCTTCTCACCAAAAACTAAATCAAATAGTTATGATACAGACACTGATGCTAGACAAAAAGCAATGTTAGCAAAAAAATTAAAAGAACAAAAAGGGTTATTTGAGTTCGAAAGAAAGTAATTTAAATTTTTAAAACAAAAAAATGGCAAAAACATCATTATTGCAGGAACGTATCGTCTATAAACCCTTTGAATACCAAGAGGCATCTGATTATTGGTTAAAACAACAACAAGCACATTGGCTACATACAGAAGTACCTATGATGAGTGATGTTAATGATTGGAAACAAAACCTTTCTGAGACTGAAAAAAATATTATTGGTTCAATCCTAAAAGGATTTGCTCAAACTGAAACTGTAGTAAATGATTATTGGTCAACTTTAGTTACTAAATGGTTTAGAAAACCTGAAGTAATTAAGATGGCTGTTACATTTGCAGCGTTTGAAACAATTCACGCTGAAGCCTATTCTTTATTAAACGAAGAATTAGGATTAGATAATTTTAGTGAGTTTTTAGAAGACGAAGCTACGATGGCTAAAATATCAGCACTAACTGAAGTTAGAGACTCTCATAACGGTGAGGCAAATTGGCATGAAAGAGCTAAATCATTAGCAATCTTTTCTGCGTTTACCGAAGGAGTTAATTTATTTTCTTCATTTGCAGTTTTATTATCCTTTAAATTAGATAATAAACTTAAGGGAGTAGGACAAATTGTAGAATGGAGTATTAGAGATGAATCATTACATTCAGATGCTGGTTGTTGGTTATTTAGAACCTTAATGCAAGAACATCCTGAATTTAATACACCTGAATTAAAGGCAGATATTGAAGAAGCAGCATTACTATCTTTAAAATTAGAATTAGACTTTATTGATAAAGTATATGAAATGGGAGACTTACCCGGTTGCCCTAAGTATGATTTAATATCATTTATCAAACATAGAGTAAACACTAAAATGAGTGATTTAGGATATGGAGCAATAGTAAATGGAATAGACAAAGACGCAGTAAAAAGAATGAAATGGTTTGATAGTTTATCAGCAGGTAAACAGCATACAGATTTCTTTGCAAACAGAGTAACAAATTATAGTAAAGGTGTTCAAAATTGGGACGCTGGATCATTATTTTAAAATATGGAAAACAACGCACTACAAGTAGATTATAGTAATTGGGAAGCTGGAAAGCAGTACCCTGAGTGGATGGATGAAATCTCTTTAGCAACTATTTCTAAAGGTTATTTATTACCTAATGAAACTGTAAGAACAGCTTATAAGAGAGTATCAAATGCCGCAGCTAATAGACTTAAAAAACCAGAACTAGCAAGTAAATTCTTCAAAATAATGTGGAATGGTTGGTTAGGATTAGCATCACCTGTGCTGTCAAATATGGGTACAGATAGAGGTTTACCAATTTCGTGTTTTGGTGTTGATACACCTGATTCAATACGTGGAATCGGTTTAACTAACGCGGAATTGATGAAACTCACAGCGTCTGGTGGTGGTGTAGGTATTTCGTTATCTCGCATTAGAGAACGTGGGGATGAAATTACAGGAAATGGTAAAAGTGAAGGTGTAGTACCGTGGGCTAAGATATTTGATTCATCAATTATAGCAACTAATCAAGGAAATGTTAGAAGAGGGGCAGCATCTGTTAATTTAGATATTGAACACGGAGATATTGATGAGTTTTTACAAATTCGTAGACCTAAAGGCGATCCTAATAGACAATGTCTTAATTTACACCAATGTGTTGTTGTAGGTGATTCATTTATGAGAAAACTAGAAGCAAGAGATCCCGATGCTATGAATAGATGGGCTACTGTTTTAAAATCTAGAATGGAAACAGGTGAACCTTATATAATGTATAAGGATAATGTTAATAAAGATAACCCAATTGCTTATAGATTAAACAATTTAGAAGTATCTATGACTAATATTTGTTCTGAAATTACATTATTTACAGATGAAGAACATTCATTTATTTGTTGTTTATCATCATTAAATCTAGCTAAATATGATGAGTGGAAAGATACTGACACGGTTGAATTATCTACTTGGTTTTTAGATGGGGTAATGCAAGAATTTATTGATAAATCAAATGGTAAGGAAAGTTTAAAAAGAACACATTCACATGCTCGTAAAGGACGTGCTTTAGGTTTAGGTGTAATGGGTTGGCATTCATTTTTACAACAAAAAGGATTACCATTTAACTCCGTTGCATCTACAGCCCATACTAAAAACATATTTTCTGATATTAGAGGAAAAGCTGAAAAAGCATCTATGGCATTAGCTGTAGAATATGGAGAACCATTATGGTGTAGAGGAACAGGGATGAGAAATACCCACTTGTTAGCCGTAGCACCAACAGTATCAAATTCAGTAATTGTAGGTGGTATTAGTGCGGGCATTGAACCATTGCCTGCTAATATTTACACATTTAATGGAGCTAAAGGAACATTTATTAGAAAAAATAAAGAATTACAAAAAATACTAGTTTCTAAAGGTGAAGATAAAGATAAATGGTGGGATCAAATGTTAGCTGAAGATGGTTCATCACAAGGCCTTCCAGATAATGTTTTAACACCAGAAGAAAAAGAATTATTTTTAACATTCCCTGAAATTAATCAATTGGAATTAGTTCGACAGGCAGCTATTAGACAACGTTATATTGATCAAACTCAATCATTAAATTTATCATTTGATGTAAATGATTCACCAAAATGGATTAACCAAGTGCATTTAGAAGGGTGGAAATTAGGCATAAAAACATTTTATTATTTGAGAACAGATTCAGTAATTAAAGGAGATTTAGGATCTCGTATGGCGGATTGCATATCTTGCGATGGGTAATAAAAAACAATATTAAATAATATTAAAGGAGGTGCATTAGCACTTCCTTTTTCTATATTTATATGCAAACATAAAACGATAATAATATGAGGATATTAATATTAATTGTTTCGTTTATTTTATTTTCTCCCACAGTTGTACAAGGCCAAATATTTAAAGATCTTTATAAAGATTTTTTAAAATATGGTACTGTATATGGCGCTGGTGATATATCCAACTCTATAGAAGCTGAAGAAAGTACGTATTTTATAAGAACTAATCAAGATGGTAGTTTATACTCAATCCCCGATGTAGTAGATAATACTCCAAATTATCCATTCGACTATAGAATAGGAATTGGCATCAGGAAACTAGCAAGATTCAGTTATGAAAGAAAACCTAAAAACTTTTATGATGGAACAGAAGAACAATTAGCATTCTCAGCACCTACATCAGCCATTAAAGGATTAGAGTACCAATTACACTGGGAAAATGAAAGATGGAGAGGTGAAGATTTTCAAAATCACAGGTTATTTATTAAACACACAGGCAAATACCATATAGTAAAAGCAGAATCTAGAGAGGTTGACAAAATCAACTTAGAATATGTTTCAGGTGAAATTAGAGCTAGGTTACCAATTGGAAAAAAATTCTCAATTTCAGCAGGTGCTATTTACAGAACACACGAAAGAGCATATGGATACAATCCAATTGAAATATGGTTAAACGAAACTGAAACATATTATGACCAAAATGGAAATTCTTTTGAAGGATCTGCTAATCCTTGGTATACATTAGGATTCCAATATGGATACACAGATCACTTTACTGAATACACAGATGTTAATACTCAAAATACAACTCAAGATTGGATTTGGAAAAATGAAGAGGGTGAAATAGTAGCATATTCAGATCTTGAATTTAGAGAAAATGTATTCACTGATTTAATGAATAGATATAACCAAGAAAAATGGGAAGAGTTAGATGACTTTGCTGAAATCGCTCCTATTGTAGGTTTTGATTATTATCACTATCAAGGTAAATTTTGGTTACACGCATACGGAAATTATATTTTACCCTTTCACCAATATGTTCAAGGAAATAAAGATTTTTCTTACCTACAAAGAGAAAGTTGGGGTAAAGGAGGACATAATAATTTATTAGCAGACCAACAATGGGATGACTATTCAGCTGGTATTAATATGGGTTGGAAAATTAACAAAAATTTAGGAGTATTTATAGAAGGAGAATACAGCAAAATGTGGGATAGTGAATTATTCCAGTCCACATTCGGATTAAATTATACATTTAAATAAAAATGAAAAAATTAATACTATTTTTAACACTTATACTTTTCCTTGGATGTTCCAAAGATGATGTAGTAGAAGAAAGAAAACTATTATTTGAGATAAGCTTAGATGATGATTCATTTGACCCATACGAAAGATACTCTTTAGTAAATTCATATGGTGGAACAAAATTGGGGGTTGATGGTAAATTAAGAAAAATATTTATACTATATCTTCAAATAGATGATGGTGAAGCAAGATTAGATAGACAACACTTTGCAATGTATTTATTAGATTCAGACGCAGTAGATAATGGTCTATTATTAGATGTAGGTACTTACACTTGGGAAAATCCCGATAACAAATATGCTGGAGTAGAAATACCTGGTAACGATGAGTATATAGTTTGGAACGAAGTAATAGTAGGAGAAATCATTGAACCCTCTGAAGAGGATTTTTATGACCCTTTATTAATTTGTTTAACTGCTGAGGGTGAATTTTATAACCCTTATATTAATAGAACTATGACATTATCAATGAGATTAGAAAACTTTCCAATAGGGCAAGATATATCATCAACCCCTTACGGATATTTATTAGATTAAAAAACATGGCACAACAAATAGGAGAAGGAACCAAGGTAACATTAGACCTTAAAACCATAGGAATGATAGTAGGATTTGCGGTTTCATTAAGCAGCATGTACTTCGTTTTAAAAGCAGATATTGCACGAGCAATGGAACTACCAGAACCAGTTATTGAAAGGGTTGAATATGACTTAAAGGATGAGTTAATTCGACAAACAATAATGGACACTCAAGAAGACGTTGAGATGCTTTTAGAAAAATTCGATAAGCTAGAAGAACGTATGTACGAGATGTCTAAAAAATAATAACTATGAAAAAACTATTCCTAATACTATTAGCAATACCCTCACTCCTTTTAGGACAACAGGAAGTTCCAGAAAAGTATTGGTTAGATGATTCAAATTATGAAAAAGTTGTAAATGGAAACTCAGCATTTGGAGATGATGATAGTAAAGTAATTGTAGTTGAATATTGGGCTAAATTTAATGAAATAAATTGTTATTCTAATTGGAAAGAATTAGCAGATAGGGATGATATAGAATATTATAGAGTAGACATTGCACAAGCCCCAATAACAAAGAAAAAATATAGAATTAGAATGGCCCCAACCATGTTTATAATAACTCGAGATAATACAATTAAATTTAAAGCAGGATTAGATCTAGAATTTCCTGTAAGCACAGAAGAAGTAAATGAAGCTATCGAAGAAGTGCAAAACTCTAACAAATTTTAATAGTTGCTAGTTATCGTAAGTTTAACTTAAAACCCAATTTTATGGAAATTCTTAACAAGATCGGCTCTTGGGCTGACAAACTGACTCACATAGGTGTGTCTGTAATCGCTTTAGGAGTAGTACTCGAAGTACTATTCAATGGAGTAGGAATCCCTTTTTGGCCTGAAATATCCGTGGTAGGTAATATCATGGGAATTCTAGGGTCACTTAACGCAGAAGGACTACTAGGTTTAGTAGGTGCTTTTGTACTATATAAATTAGTTAAAAAATAGGGGGGTGTTTAATATTTATTCCCGTGCCCTAGTGGCATGGGAATATTATATTACAGTTATGAAAGTTGAAGTAAAAGTTTTATCACTAAAAAAAAGACAAGATAGGAGAGATTATACCGATAATCACTTAAAAACAAGGTATGATTATACTTTTTGGGATGCCATTGATGGCAAAACTTACCAATTTACTCCTGAAGAAAATAAATTATTTAAAAATTCTGAATTCCACACATATAATGTATCCCCAGATGCAGTTAAAGGTTTATGTTTAAGTAATTATCGTATGTGGGAATATGCAGTTAAAAATAATACTAATTTAGTTATATTTGAAGATGATGTTATTATAACTTCCCCAGAATGGTTTAATTGGGAAGAAATGTTTAAAGATGATTTTGATCTTCATTTTTTAACTAACCAAAAAGAATTTGCTAATTGTTATTCTTATTTAGTTTCAGTAAATGGGGCTAAAAAGTTAATTAAACACTTTAATGAAGTAGGTTTTGTAGATATATTAGATAATGATTTAAGATGTTTACCTAAAGATAAATTTAATGCAAGAAATGAACTATTTAACCATTTTGGAACGTTTAGTCCTCATGGAAAATGGAATTTTGGATCTGATGTATTATTAGAAGGTCATAAATCTCATATAAAATCATAATATTTATAATAAAATTAATAAGATGGAATTAGAAGTAGTAAGATTTAGCTCACAAAAAGATAGTACAAATGGACTATTATTTGATGTAACTGACGGATGTAGAAAATTTTTATGTTACACTTTAGAAGACGAACACAGATGGGGAAAAGTAATGCATGAAACCAGAATACCTGCGGGTTGTTACAAACTTAAATTAAGAACTGTAGGTGGATTTCATGGTAGATATGGGAAAAAATACGGAGATTGGCATAAAGGAATGATTCATGTGCAAGATGTACCTAATTTTAAGTATATTTTATGGCATACAGGAAATACTGACGAACATACTTCAGGTTGTTTACTTTTAGGAGATACTCAATATCAAAATATTAATAAAAAACCAGATGGATTTATAGGTTCTTCTACAGATGCTTATAAAAGAGTATATCCTTCAATAGCAGAAGCACTTGAGCGTGGAGACGATGTAGAAGTAACGTATATTGACTACGATACGGTATAAAAACTAAATTTATGTTATCAAAAATTAAAAAGGGAATGTTCCCATTTCTTATTGCATTTTCTGCTTTGTCAGTAAGTGCATCAGCGGCATTCTATTCAGTTAGTGGGTTAAGTAAATTATTTGCGGGCGCAAGTTTAGAAGTTATTATAATGGCGGGTTCATTAGAATTTGCTAAATTAGTAACTGCTTCATTACTATACCAGTATTGGGATACAATTAATAAAACATTAAGAACTTATTTATCTATATCAACTGTAGTATTAGTATTAATTACAAGTATGGGTATTTATGGATTTTTAAGTGCAGCGTATCAAGAAACGTATTCAAAATTATCAACCATAGAAAACCAAAAAGGATTTATACAAAAGAAAGTTGATTTCTACCAAAATGATGTAACACGATATGATAAGGAAATTGAAAGAATATCTAGTAATATTAGTACTTTATCTAATGCGAAGGCTTCGTCCATCCAAGTACGAGACACCTCGGTATCTGGGGGCATTAGAACCACAATCTCGACTACAGAGCTTAGAATGGCGCAGAGTAGAATTAATATTGAGGAAGAAAATCGCAAATTTGCGCAAGAAAAAAGATTAGTAGCATCTGATAGCCTTCAGAAATTTCAATTACAAGTGCTAAAACTTGATAATAACAACGAGGTAGCTGGAGAATTAGGACCACTGCAGTATTTATCGGGTTTAACCGGTTATCCCATGGATATAATCATAAACTGGTTATTACTTATTATAATATTTGTATTTGATCCTTTAGCAATCTCTTTAGTAGTAGCAGCAAACTTTGCTTTTGATCAGGCATATCCTAAAAGAAAATATAAAGAAAATTTATATGAAGAAATTGTAGAAGTAAAAGAAGAAACTAACATATGGCCTGAAGATTATACAGAAGAAGATGAAAAAAGGATGGATATTATAGGTCAAAATGGTAATGAAGGAGAACATTATGAAGATATAGATGATCAAATTATTGAAGAAATGCAAGATGATGGAGTTATACTTACTCAAAAAGATGGTAGAGAAATAGATAAAAAAGAATATTTTGATACTGTTATGTCTAAAATATCATTTCAAAAAGACGACGATAATACGAAGACTTATTAGCAAAAATTTGGTTATCGCATAGAGGGGTCGTATATTTACGGTATAATAATAAAAATAAAGGTCATGAAAAGTAAGTTAATGAGTAAAGAACAATTAAGGATGTTTGCTAATATGTTGGATGGTGAAAAACAACATTGCTTATTTGAAGATTTAGTTGAGGAAAGAACAGGATATCTGGTATTAAGACCCAAACAAGAGCATATCGAATTCCTTAAAACTAAGGGTGAAGAATTTAAAGAAGCTTATAATAATTCTAAAAATAATTCACTTACACCTAATGAAAAAGGTCATAAAATTGAAGATGCTTTTAGAAAATATTGTTTAGAATCTGTTACTGGTGGTAAAGGTAGTGGTTATCCTGATGCTCAAATCCCATATTCAACATTTAATAGTATACCTTATGTAGAAATTAAAAGCTTTAATACAAAGCACAAATTAAGTTCAATGAGGGCATTTTATTATAGCGCAACCGGAAAAATTAGTCGTTCAACCGAGCATTATTTAGCGGGGTTTGAACTTAATGATAAAAATAATATTATGGGTGTTCATATTATAGCTAATAATAATTTGCAAATTAACAATCGTATTGAAGGTAATGCTAGTTACCGAGATATGTATAATCAAAATATAATTAATGGGTAGAATAGCAGTAATAAATTGCGGGTCTAAGAAAAAAGACCAAGCATGCCCCGCTAGGGAAATGTATGAAGGAGGTTCCTTATTTCGTAAAATGAGAGATTATGTTGAACAAACCTATGATGGTTACTATATCCTCTCAGGGAAATATGGACTATTAGAACCAGACCAAATAATTGAACCCTATGAAGACGTGGTATTTTTTGTCCAAAAAATATTCCGTGATAGAGCTAAAAAAGAGGGAAGAACATTAAAAGCCGTATCTAAAATAGACCAAGCCAAATGGGGTAATAAAGTAGCTAATAAAATAGATTGGGAAAAATTTGATGAAGTTAATTTTCACATAAACATTTACTACTGGGATCCCCTTATGAAACACTTCCAACATAATACCAATAAATTTATCCATCATAAATTTGAACGTAGGTTGGGCCCTAATTTAAAAAAGCTAAATGATATGTTAAATAAAAATAAATAAAAATAAATAAATTATGAACGAAGAAACAAAAATTTTTATCGAAATCTGTAACAAGATTGAAACAGAATTATTAGCTAAATATCCAACACAAAAGTGTATTGATGCTATGTTAGGCACTTGTGTTAGATTAGCTGGTGATGATGTTATCCCAATGGCTAAAGATTATTTAGAGGCAGAAAATGCGTTAGAAAATTAGGCTCCCCGAAAGGGGGGTCGTATATTTACGGTATAATAATAAAAATAAAGGTTATGATCAAAGAATTTTACAATTTAGTCAAAGGAAATCCAAAAGAGGCATTAACTAACTTTTTAGCAACATTGACAATATTCATTTTTGGGTATGGCTTGATTTGGCTAGGAGCAATATTAGATGGGAATGTATAAGATATCCCACAAAAGGAGTTCTATTGAACAACGCCTTAGGACTAATTATCAAAAGATAAATTATAATAGGTTTAGATGGTGGAGATGGTATCAAGATAAAAATTCCCCACTCCCTTATAAATCTGAATTTAGAGATAAGATATTTAATGGTGACTTTGATCCATCAGGTTATATTTGGCAAGCTATGTTATGTGAACATATGCTGAACGATATGCAAAGCAAAACATCGGATGGTCAATTAGATCATACTAGTACTGAGGTTCAACTTATGAAAGTTCGTAGAAAAAAATTACTTGAAGACCATGAAAAAGATGAAAATGGTAAATTAGAATCGTTATGGGCTCATTTTGTAAAACATTTTGACGTTACAAAAGAACAAGCTCAGCAAGAAGCTTTAGAATGCTGTGGTTCCCTGATAGATCTTTATTATATTATAGAAGATAAATACAGAACACAAATAACACCCTCACGTAGAGGACGACCTAAAAAATTAAGTATATGAAAATAAGTCATGAAGTACCTAGATGTCTTTTAACAGCATCAACAGAATTTAACGATTATGATTATTGTTTACCTCACTTGTTAGACCAAGATGAAGAATATAAACAATATTTTATAGATGCTCGGGATAAGGGTAGATATGTTATAATGGATAATTCACTTCATGAATTAGGGGAAGCATATGACTTTGAAAGACTAAAATATTGGGTTAACGAGTTAGAACCAGATGAATTTATGGTACCTGATGTTTGGATGAATTGTGGTCAAACTGCTGCACAGGCTAAATATTGGTTACAATTTGAATTCCCAGAAAAAACACAAAAAATAGCAGTAATCCAAGGTGAAGATAAAAATCAAGCATATTTATGTGCTAATTTATTGCAAAATTTAGGTTATAAAAAATTATGTGTATCTTATGGAGCAACTTGGTATAATGATTTCTTCCCACATTCTAATCCAGATATGGGTAAGGCTTTAGGTAGAGTAAGATTTGTACAGGGTTTATTAAAATTAAGCGAATTAAAAGATATTAAATTTCATTTATTAGGATGTTCAATACCACAAGAATTTGGTTGGTATGATAACAACCCACGAATTGAATCAATAGATACTTCTAATCCTGTAATGGCAGCTTTAGAAGGAATAGAATATAAAGAACATGGTTTAAATACTAAACCAAGTGCCAATATGAATGACCATTTTAATGTTGATTTTATGGATATTCAGTATGGTAGCATTTTATATAATGCAAATAAATTTAAAAAAATCAATAATTTAAAACAAGAATCGTTATGATATCACTTTATGATTACACAGGCCATCCAGACAAAAATGGAACAGGATTAAAAGTAAATGCTTATGCAATGTTAAAAAAACAACCTTATAAAAAAAGGCTACTAGAATTTAACGGTCAAGAAGTATTTCTATACACTAAAGAATTTTTAGATGAATTCTTTTCAATTAAAACAATATTCGATAGCGGGAGTAATTAAACAAGCGTTTGCCTATACGCAAAATACCTGGCAAAAATTAAATAAATAAAAATATGAATAAACATTGTGTAGTATCCTTATCAGGAGGGATGGATTCCTCAACATTACTATTAAGAGCATTAAAAGAATATGATACTGTAACTGGTATTTCATTTGATTATGGTCAAAAACACAGAGTAGAGTTAGAAAGAGCTCAATCATTAATTGCTTACCTAAAGGATAATGGGTATAATATTAATTATCGACAAATTAAATTAGATGGTTTAGTAGATTTATTAGACTCAGCATTAGTTGAGGGTGGTGATGATGTACCAGAAGGTCATTATGAGCAAGATAATATGAAAGAAACAGTAGTTCCTAATAGGAATAAGATGTTTGCTTCTATTACTCAAGCAGTAGCATTATCAGTAGCAAATAGAACAGAAGAAACTTGTGATATTGCTTTAGGTATTCACGCAGGTGATCATGCTGTTTACCCTGATTGTAGACAAGAATTTAGAGATGCAGACGATGCAGCTTTTAGAGTTGGTAATTGGGATGCAGATAGAGTAGGTTACTTTACACCTTATTTAGATACTGATAAATTTGGTATATTACAAGACGGTGAAATATTATGTGCAAAATTAAAAATTAAATTTAATGAAGTCTATTCTAGAACTAATACTAGTTATAAGCCTTACCCTAGTGGGAACAGTGATTATAAGTCTGCTTCTTCTGTTGAACGAATTGAGGCGTTTATTGCATTGGGTAGGAAAGACCCTGTTCAATATGAAGACGAAACTGGCCCTGTGGGTTATGAAGTAGCGGAAGCTCATGTTAAGAAAGTTCTTGCTGAATACGTATAGTAATATCTAAATAATATTTAAGTAATGAGCAACGAGCAACAAAATGGTAACACTCAGTTAAACACTGATCGCAACGCTTTTAATCAAAAAGTAAGCAGATTGTCTATGTTAGGTCAGTCCAAAAAAGTACAATGGTCTAATCGACGTAGATGGAGAAATGTTTAAAAGGTAGGGGGATTAGCTCAGCTGGCTAGAGCGCCTGCCTTGCACGCAGGAGGTCATCGGTTCGACTCCGATATTCTCCACAGTATCCCGTGGTGTAATTGGTAACACGTCTGGTTTTGGTCCAGAAGAGTATAGGTTCGAGACCTGTCGGGATAACAAAGAGTTATAATATGAAACAGTTTTTAAATTTCCTTGTAGTTTGGATTAGCCAAAATTTAGCAATACCCTTTTGGGTTGTAGGACACATTCATTTATCAATTCATGATTTTCATGATTTGGTAGAAATTGGGGCTTCAATAGGAATGAATTTAATAGTAGCAATTGGGTTTATAATTGATTATAGAAAAAATGGTTGATATTAAAGTAATAGATGATTTTTTACCTCCTGAGGTTGTTGATAGTATTGAAGAACGAATTAAGTTTGTTCCTTTTAGATTTGCTAAAAATAAACATAAACCATCTTTTAAACTAAAGGTTAAAGATAGTAATCTTACAAGTTGGAATAGACCAGGATTATTACAATGCTGGACTTTTGAAAATGGTGAATGGAATATGTGTGATGGTATTCAATGGATTGAGGATGTATTAAAGTATTTACCTTTTAAATATGAATTACAAAGAGCAAAGGTTAATTTTAATCCACAAGTAAATATTTCTAAAGATAAATGTATGCACCCTCACTGTGATATGAATGAAGGAGGATACACTGCTATCTATTATGTAAATGATAGTGATGGTGATACAATTATTTTTAATGAAAAAACAATGGATCCTATCCTTAATGGTGAGGAATTATCTATTAAAAAACGAATAAAAAATAAAAGAGGGAGGTTTGTAATGTTTAACCAAGACTACCTACATGCAGGAATGCCTCCAACAAAATCAGATTATAGAGTAGTCATTAATTTTAATTTTAAAATGTTATGAGTAAAGAACAACAACTACCAGATGCACAAAAACATCAAATTATTTCCTTTGTTAAATCCGCAATTAGAATAGTAGGTTACGGTTTTCTTCCATATAGCTTGGAGACCGCAACTATTATACTTATATTATCGGAAATAGTTGGAATATTAGAAGAATTAGTATAAATAAAAAAACAATAAATTATGAAATTATATTATTTTAGCGCACCTTGGTGCGGACCTTGTAAAGTATTAGGACCACAAATGGAAAAAAGTGGTTTACCTTACACAAAAGTAAATGTTGATAGTGATACTGAATTATCAACAAAATATGGGATTAGAAATGTTCCCACTATAGTTAAAGTAGATGCTAGCGGGAACGAAGTTAGTAGGATAGTTGGTAATAAACCAATAACAGAAATTAAAGCATGGTATAATGGGTAAATTTCAATCAAGCAAAGTATTTGACGGATTTTCAACCGTATTTCGTCAATGGAAAGCAGAAACAACACATTGTAGGTTTTTACACGGTTATGGTATTTCATTTAAAGTTTATTTCGAAGGTGGCTTAGATGATAGAAATTGGGTTTGGGATTTTGGAGGTATGAAAAGAGCAAAAACTAAAATTGATGGATTATCTCCTAAAGAATGGATGGATTATATGTTTGATCATACAATGATTATAGCAGAAGATGATCCAGAGTTAAGAGCATTCCAACAAATGGATACTGCAGGTGTAGCCCAAGTAAGGATAATACCAGCTACTGGCGCTGAGAAGTTTTCAGAATATATTTATAATAAGTTAAATGAATTTGTTAAAACCGAGACTGATAATAGAGTCAAAGTTATTAAAGTTAAATTCATGGAACATGGTAAAAATGCTGCTTACTACAGCGAATAGTTTTAAATAATAGTGAATGAAAAACCACTTAAAAAAATTAACAATATGCATAAGCAATTAAAGAGAATTGAAGACTACGATAAAAACTTACCTATTGTAGAAATTTATACAGCCGTTCAATCAGAAGGCTCAAGAGCAGGATACCCCACAGTAGTAATTAGAACAACAGGATGTACACACAGATGTTATTTTGGTGAAGGTGGTTGGTGTGATTCTTGGTACACAAGTATTCATCCTGAAAAAGGGCATTTTAATTTTAATGATATTATTAAAATGTATGAAAAAAATCCTCATATTAAAGAAATGATGTTAACTGGTGGTTCACCTACTATGCATGGGGCTTTAGTAAACGAATTAACACATTTTGCAAATGAAAAAAATATATTTATTACTATTGAAACTGAAGGTAGTCATTTTTTACCAACTGACTATCCTATTAATTTACTTTCTATTAGTCCTAAGTTCTCCAATAGTGTACCTATACTTGGGGTATCTACACCTCAAGGAACTATTACAAATGAAAAAATGATTAAACAACATAATAAGTTAAGGCTTAACTATGATGCAATAAAACAATCAATAGCATACCATTCAGATTACCATATCAAACCAGTATGGGATGGTAAAGATGAAGGAGCATTAGCTGAAATTATGGAATGTTTAGAAATTTTAGATGTTCCTCAAGATAAAGTATGGTTTATGCCTGCTGGAGACTCTAGAGAATCATTATTCAAATCCTATCCTGTATTATTTGATTGGGTTAGAGATAACGGTTATAGAATGACATGGAGACCCCATATCATTGCATTTGAAGACCAACGAGAAGTATAAAAAATAAAATATAAAATATGAAATTTAAAGACACAATAGGTATTTTTGAAAATGCCTTTACAGAAGCTGAATGCAAAGCTATAATGCATAAATTAGAAGAAGGAATTAAAACTGGTGAAGCCTATACAGGTAAATCTGGGGATGGGGTTAATGATTATAAAAAATCAACTGATTATAATTTATTAGCAACTGATAAAGACAAAGACATATCAAATTTAGTTCTTGATAGATTTAATGACTTTTTAAGTAATAAGTATTTAGAAAATGCCCCCCACGGTGATGTATTTAACCATCATGGATTAGTAAATGGGAAAACATATTATCCTCTTTTACAAATTCAAAAATATGATCAAAATAAAGGACATTATAATGCCTGGCATTTAGAATTAGAAGATTCTAATACTATGATGAGAGCTTTTGTTTTTATTCTGTATTTAAATGATGTTGATCAAGGAGGAGAAACTGGGTTTTTATTTAAAGAAGAAGGAGAAGATGATTTTTTTAAAGTTAAACCAAAAACAGGAAAGTTAATTATTCATCCTGCTAGTTGGCCGTATGTTCACAAAGGATATATGCCAGAATCCAGTGATAAATATATCTTAACTACTTGGTTACAGTTTCAAGATTAAACGTGGATAAGCAAGAAGCTCTTCGTATATTGGATGATATAGAAGAAAACATAAATATCTGTTGTGCTATCACAATGGACCCAGATGATGTGTTAGTATTAATAGATAAATTAAAAAGTTATATAGAAAATGGAGAACAAACGTAGAAAAGTTCACGAAGAACTAGAAGTTGTAAAAGTAGGTTATGCAAATGGTGTTGCAGAAGGATTCCCCTTTACAGATAAACAAAAATTAAAAATGATTAGCAATGCAGAAAAAGCTTATGGTAAGTTTTTAGATGCATTAAAATGTGATTGGAGAAATGATCCCAATTCAATGGAAACACCTCGTAGAGTAGCTAAAGCATATGTAAATGATTTATGGGCCGGTAGATACACAGCAATGTCCCCAATTACATCATTCCCATCAGATGGTTATGATGGTATTGTTATAGAACGTAATATACCGTTAACTTCAATGTGTTCTCACCACCACCAAACAATAGGGGGTGTGGTTCATATAGGTTATATACCAGGAGAAAATGGTCAAGTAATTGGTTTATCTAAATTAAATAGAATTGTAGAGTTATTTGGTAGAAGAGGAGCAATACAAGAACAATTAACATCAGCTATTCATAATGCTGTAGATAAAATTACAGACGAAAATAAAGGAGTTATTGTTACTATAGTTGGAACACATAATTGTGTTAGTTGTAGGGGTGTTAAACATCAAGGTGCTGCAATGGTTACCACTAAAGCATCCGGTGTATTTAGAGAAAATGATAACCTAGCTAGAAAAGAATTTTTTGATAGTTTAAAAATTAATAACGGAGGACATAATATATAAGAGATATGGCAGTAAAAACAAACCAAAAAACGTATTTAAGTTGGGACGACATAGAAAACGCAGTAGATGATTTATGCCAACAAATCCCTTTTGAATTACCTAATATAGATTCGATACATGGTATAGCTAGAGGAGGATTAATTCCAGCAGTATTAATATCACATAAATTAGGTTTACCTTATGTAGGTTTAGTAGGCCCAAATACCTTAGTAGTTGATGATATATGTGATACAGGAGTTACATTAGATAAAGGTCCAGGAGTTTATACAGCAGTATTACATTATAAACCACATACATCTTGTTTTCAACCTACTATGTGGTCTGAAATACATGATGGGGATGAATGGTTGATTTATCCTTGGGAAACAAAAGACTCAGACCCAATTCAAGACTATTTAAAAAGTGATGAATTTTTAGAATTTGCTGATCTTCAAGATACTCCTAATTTAGAGCTTGATACATCAAAAAAATCTTCGTATATTGCGGGTATGACGAATGATGAAGAAGGATCATTTATGAAATTTCAAAATAAATTAAAAAATAATGAGTAAACAATTAAAGTTATTTAAAGAAGAAGAGCTACCTGTATGGGTTAACGAAGTACCATTTGTTAGCGAGGTAGAAACATTTAACGCTACATTTGGCAAACCAAATAATTATGAACCAACAATCCCAGAAGAAAAAGAGTGGAAGTTTGTATACGATTTCATACTCGAAGAACTTGAAGAATATAGAGAAGCTTGCGAACGAGGCGACATTGTGGAAGTTTTGGACGCTTTGTGCGATATTGCTTATGTTTCCCTTGGGAACGGTACCATGCTACATGGTCTTAAGGATAAGATATGGCCCGCGTATCAAGAAGTACAAGCAAGTAATATGTCAAAAGCTTGTAAAACTGAAAAAGAAGCCATACTCACCGTCAGCCAACGAAGTAAGGAACAAGGTGAGGCCTGTCATTTTGAAAAACTTGAGGAAGGACGGTATATTGTCTATAGAACAAGAGACAAAAAAGTAATGAAAAATATTAATTACTTTAGACCAGATTTACACCAATTTTTTACAGGAGATGAATTACAAAAATTTCACCAACCAGGAACTGTTATATAAATGTATAAAAAGTGTTATCAAGGAAATAGAGTACCAGGATTAAAGAATACCTGGGAGATGCATCTATGGGAATCGGATGGTGAACACAAAAAAGTATATTATGAAGATTTTGCTTATATAGAATGTGATGAATCTGAATCTACACATAAAGGATTAAATGGTGATAATTTAAAACCAACATTAGACTGGTATTATACTAAAGGTAAAAATAAATACAAAAACACTCCTAATCTTCATTTCCATGATATGAAGAGTAGCAACGCAATTCACCAAAAATTCTTAATTAGTGAATATGGAACCAATGATGTTCCATCAACAGATCACATAGAAATGTTTTTTGATATTGAGTGTGAAATGTTAGATTCTTTTGATACAGAAGAAATTGCTAAAGCAAATAAAACAATAACTTCAATTGCATTTTATCTTAAAGAAACAACAACAATCCCTTCTACTTGGTGCTGTTTAGTATTAGATCCTAAAGGTCAAGTTAAGGTAGACCCAAATGCTGAAAAAAAAGTAATTACTTTTAAAACAGAATATGACTTGTTAAATGCTTGGATTGAAATTATGATAGAATCTAGGCCTGATATATTAATTGGGTATAATAGTGATAGTTTTGATATGCCTTTTTTATACCATAGGTGTGAAAATGTATTAGGAAGAGATCGTGCAGAAATGTGGTCCCCACTTTATGGTTATGTAAAGGAACCAGTTTTAACTAGAGCAAACCCTGAACACTTTTTTACAAGAACACTTTTTCAAGTTGATATTAAGGGTATTGAAGCTTTAGATTATATGAGATTACATAAAAAATATAGTTGGGCTGATGAACCAAGTTGGAAATTAGATGCTATTGGGGAAAAATATGTTGGTATAAAAAAGATTGATTATGATGGTAACTTAAATGATCTTTATAAAGATGATATTCAAAAGTTTGTTGATTATAACTTCCGTGATGTTGAAATATTAGTTGAATTAGATAAAAAATTAGAGTATTTAGCGTTAACAAGAAACCTTTGTCATAAAGGAAAATGTAATTATAGTGAAGTATATGCTAACACAACAACCCAAGATGGAGCAATATCAGCTTATTTATTAGGTGAAGGTATAGTTCCTCCTAATAGAGAAGTAAATCCCGAAAAAAAACAAGGTTATGCTGGTGGTTGGTTATTTTGTCCCCAAGCTGGTTTATATGAAAATATGTTTGATTTAGATTTAACATCATTATATCCAGCTATTATTAGAACACTTAATATTGGTCGAGAAACTTATGTTGGTAGAATAATTTCAGATCAAAATTTATGTATAGAAACTGGATTTAATGCACCTACAACAGATAATGGAATATTGTATGATAGGAATAATCGTTTAGGATTAAATGATTTAAAAAAATTAGATCCTAAATACCCAATTGTATTCCAAAATGTTAAAGGAAGATATGAACAATGGCCTATTGGTAAAATAATTAAAGCAATTGAAGTAGGTAAATATAGAGTAGCAGCAAATGGATCATTTTTTTCAAGTAATAGAAAATCAACTTTGTCGATTATATTAGAAAAATGGTTTAATGAAAGAGTTGAGTATAAAAATTTAATGAAAAAAGCATATAAAGCTAAGGATGCTGAAAAGGGTAAATATTATTATTTAATGCAGTATACAATGAAAATTTTACTTAATAGTTTATATGGTGCTACAGCAGTACCCAGTTTTAGGTATGGAATGAATCATTCTATATTAAGTGAAGCAATTACATTATCAGGACACAGAATTATCCAAGAAAGTGCTTTATGTGCTAATAAGTACTATAGTAAAATTATGGAAGGAGAAATAACAAAAGATGAATTTATATCAAAACTAGAAATATGACATTAAGAAAACAATCAATCCGAGCTAATCAAACCATTTACCTCAATGATAATAAATTCCCCTCAACAAAAGAAGAAATAATAACTTTAAGTGAAGAATGGAATGAAACCCAAACAAATTTTTTTAAAAAAATGCTTAAACAGGGAGGCAAGTTTAAAGTAAACGGGAAACGATTTAAAGTAGAAGTTGCTGAAAGAAATGATTTAGATTCAAACAGACAAGCACCAGTAACAGTACCACCTATACCAGGCGAAAGAACATTTTAGAATGAATATAAAGATATCAAATGGGGAATTATTAGATAGGATTTCAATTCTTGAAATAAAAAAGTTAAGAATGAAAGATCCAGATAATTTAGCTGTAGTAGAAAAAGAATTTTTAGAATTAAATAAAAAATGTGTAAGTTTATTTACTAAAAATGATAGTTCTCTTCAAGTTTTATTTTTAGAATTATCTCGCATAAATGGTAAACTATGGGATTTAGAAAATATAGTTAGAGATAAAAAAACAAGAGATAAAGAATTTATAGTTGCTTCTAAACAAATTTTTAAATTAAACCAAAAAAGAAGTGAATGGAAAAACGACATTAACTTAATAACAGGAAGCGAAAATTTTGATGCAAAAGAGTATGATATTTAAAAAAACATTTTTAATATAATGAAACACTTAGAAGAAACACCTTATTACATTTGCGAAGAAGGTAAAACTAATTATTGTGCTTATGTTGATACAGATTCAAACTATATCAATGCCGGCCCTTTATTAAAGTTTTTATGGGAAGATTATAATGAAATGGATAATGATGTTAAAGATAATAATGCTGAACAAGTTGCTTTTCAATTTGAAAAAGAAATTAATGATTATTATTCTGTATTAGCTGAAGATGTATTTAATGTACCTAAAGACAAAGATCATTTTTTAGAAATGAAAACTGAATGTGTAATTAGATCTGCTTACTTTAGAGCAACTAGAAGATATGCACAATGGATTACTAAATCAGAAGGTATAAAAAAAGAAACATTAGATGTTAAAGGTTTAGAGTTTAAAAAAGCTAATTTTCCACCTGTATTGGGTGAATTTTTTAGTAGCATTCTAACTCAAATATTAAAGGGTGCTAAAAGAGAAGATATTATAGAACAAATTAGAAAATTTAAAAAACAAATACTTGATGGTAGTATTTCTATTACAAAATTAGGTAACCCAACATCAGTAAAAAAATATGATAATTATATTGGAATAAAAGCTAGAGCAGGAGAAATGTTTAGTGAGATTAAAAAAGGAGCTCCAGCTGCAGTTAAAGCAGCGATTAGATATAATGATTTACTTAGATTTTGGAAATTAGATAAAAATTATAATACTATTACTAAAGTAGATAAAGTTAAATGGATTTATTTAAAAGATAATCCTTATAAAATCGAAGCATTAGCATTTTTAGATTACGATATGCCCCCTAAAATTATAGAATTTTTAGGAATGTTTGCAGATAGAAAAAACGTATTTGAATCAATTTTATTAAATAAATTACAAGGTTTTTTTAGTGATTTAGAATGGGATTTAGATTTAAATCCATATAGTTTAAGTTTTAAAACAGAGTTATTATGATAAATAAAAATATATTACAATCATTCATATCAAAATATAATTTGTCTGATATGATGAACCAAACCAGATGGAAGATTAAAGATAATACCTTAGAGGTTCATGTTGGTAATTCCCAATTTGCAGCAAATATAAAAGTAAATAGTTTTCCTCTTAAAGATGGAGAATTAGGAATATTTGACAGTAATAAATTAGCTAAATTAATTGGTATTACTAGTAATGAGTTATTATTATCTACTGAATCACATGGTGAATTATCTAATAAATTAAATATTAGTGATTCTAATTTTGAATTAAGTTATTCATTAGCTGATCCTTTAGTTATTCCAAAAATTAATTATCCAACAAATGAAGATTGGCATTTAGAAATTGATTTAGAAATGGATGATATTGAAAATTTAATTAAAGCTAAAAATGCACTATCAGAATCTGACTTATTTTCTCTTAAGGGTGTTACTAATTTAGATAAAAATACCGTTTTAGAATTTGTATTTGGTGATGATTCTAATTATGCTAGTAAAGTTAATTATCAAATTGCAACTCCTGTTGATGATAAATTTTTAGGAATGGATCTTCAATTTAGTGCTAATAATTTTAAAGAAGTACTTAATTCAAATAAAGATAGTAACTCAACAAAATTTTCATTACATTATGGTAGTTTTGCATCAATGATTCAAATAAAATTTAATACTGAAGAAATAATTAGTATTTATAAAATGTCACAAAAAGAAAAAATATAATAAACTATGTACAACGACTCAAACCCAAAAGAAGATTGGGGGACAATACACACAGATGATTTTGCTGTATCCCCAGACCACAAACACAGAATATTTGTAATAGATGATTTCTATACAAACCCAAACGAATTAAGAAACTTTGCTGTTAATCAATGGTATTATGATGATGAAGGATATGAAGGATTAAGAACTAGAAAACAATTCTTTTTTAAAGGTGTAAAAGAAAAATTTGAACAAACTATTGGTGAAAAAATAACAATATGGGAAGAACATGGTATGAATGCCAGATTCCAAAACCATAAAGCAGATTTTAGACCTGTATATCATTGTGACACCCAAACTTGGGCCGCAGCGATTTACTTAAATCCTGATGCTCCTTATGAAGCTGGTACTTCTTTTTATGCTCATAAAGAAACAGGATTAAGAGGTGGTGAATCTAATATCGGAGAAGCATTTAATAATCAAACTTGGGTTGACCCAACTAAATATGTTAAAATTGACACTGCTGCTAATATTTTTAATAGATGTGTTATTTGGGATGCTAAATTAATTCATGCTGCACCTACTTATTTTGGATGGGATATAGATTCAGCTAGATTAACTCAAGTATTTTTCTTTGATACTGCTGGAAAAGAAACAGGAATATACTAGGAAAATTAATTTTTCCTATTTATATTATATGTATAATGGAACATAAGATGTAGCTAGGGCACGTGTTATGTTTAAAAATAAATTAATCGAGAGCTTCGGCCTCACAAAACTAAATGATATGAGTACATTACAATTATTGGAAAGGCACTTAAGTCCTTTCGACATTCTTTTTAAGAATCACTTCAATGCTGAAGAAAAATTCGCTCCAGCATTAAATTCAAAACAACCACATCCACTTAATATTTTCTATGATGATAAAGGACTTCATTTTGAAGTTGCCTGTACTGGGCTAACTAAAAAAGATGTTATCCTTAATATCGAAGGAGATATTTTAGAAGTATCCTACAAAAAACCCGAAGATAAAGGGGATAATTTTGAAGGGTATATTTATCATGGTTTATCAAAAAAGTCATTTGACTTGAGATATAAAATAGCACCTAAATTTGATTTATCAATAACTGAGGCAGAAATGCTCGATGGTTTATTGACAATCTTTATTCCTTTAGCTGATGAAGCTAAACCAAAGTCTATTAAAATAAAATAAAAGTTTTACCAAAAAAGCGTGTCCTAGCGCATCCTATTTCGTATATTTACGTCAACGAAAAATAATAAGTTATATGGCTAGAAAAGCAAAATCACACACCGTAATTAAGGATCCTTTATTGGAACCGTATTTTGTAACAATTGATGAGAATTGTTGCACCGTTAACGAGACTATACAAAAAGACTCTAACCACTTTAGAAGTAAGGGTACATCAGCAAAGTCCTATGACAAAGCATTAACATTTCATAGTGACTTAGGAGCAGCATTATTTGCTATTTCTAGAAACCTCAAACATGATAAAGAAACTAGAGGATTAGACGAATTATTAGACCAATTTAAAACAATAGAATCAAACCTTAAACAATTTATAAATGAGCAAGTTAGTAGCGCTGTATAATGCAGTTATTGTAAAGCCAATAGAGGCTGAAGAAGAAACATATGGGAATATTATTGTTCCAGATATGGGAAAAGACACCAATACATTTGGTGAAGTAATATCAGTTGGGGATGGTAATTTTACCTTAACAGGTGATAAAATTCCAACACAATTAAAAGTAGGTGATAGAGTAGTATTGCCAACACAAGGATTTACAAAATTACCATTTAATGGTGAAGAATACCTTGTAGGACCTGAAAATAACGTCCTAGCAAAAATGGATAGTGAAATCAGTTTAGAGGATGCAGTAGCATCAACAGAAATTAGTGAACAAGATAAAACAAATTTAACAGAAATTTAATGGAAAATCAAGTAAGATACGGTAAAGAAGCAAGACAAGGATTATTAAGAGGTATTAATAAACTTGCAGATGCAGTAGTGTCAACATTAGGACCAAATGGTAGAAATGTTGTTATATTTAAAGGACATAACGAACCACCACAATCAACAAAAGATGGTGTTACAGTTGCTAAAGCATTTGTAACCTCTGATCCTGAAGAACATTTAGGTCAATTATTACTTAGACAAGCAGCAATGAAAACAGCAGATAAAGCAGGTGATGGTACAACTACATCTACTTTATTGGCTAGGGAAATGATTAAAAATGGTTTAACAGCTCTGGATAATGGAGAAAACGCAGTTCAAATTAAAAGAGATATTGATAAAACAGTTAAAAAAGTTATAGAAAATCTTAAAAGTAATATAGCTGAAGACATATCAGGAGAAAATCAATTAGAACAAATTGCAACAATATCATCTAATAATGATGAAGAAACAGGTAAATTAATTGCTCAAGCAATTGAAAAAGTAGGTTTAGAAGGTGTAGTGCATGTTGAAGAATCTAAAACAGGAGATACTTATCTTGAAACAGTAGAAGGAATGCAGTTTGATAGAGGATTTAAATCCCCTTATTTTGTTACTGATAATAGTTCAATGCAAAGTGTATTAGACAATCCAGCGATTTTAATTATGGATCATAGATTAAGTTCAGTAAAAGAATTACTACCAATATTAGAAGCAGTATCAGCACAAGGTAAATCATTATTAATTATTGCTGAAGATATTGACAATGAAGCATTAGCTACACTGATTGTAAATAAAATGAGAGGTACAATTAATGTATGTGCTGTTAAAGCCCCTGACTTTGGTGATAGACGTAAATTAGTTTTAGAAGATCTTGCTATTACAACAGGTGGTAAAGTATTTGATAAACAAAAAGGAATGAAGCTAGACAAGTTTTCATGGGAATGGTTTGGTGAAGCAAGAAAAGCAACAGTAACAAAAGAACAAACGACAATAGTAGATGGAAAAGGAGGAGTTGAAGAAATTGAAGCACGTGTTGAAGAGCTACAATCGCAAATCGAAAAAGCCACAACGCCTTACGAAACAGAACAATTACAAAACAGACTCTCCAAATTCGTGGGAGGAGTAGCAATTGTGCATGTAGGAGGTAATACTGAAACAGAGATGTTAGAAAAGAAAGATAGAGTTGATGATGCTCTACATGCTACAAAAGCTGCTTTAGATGAAGGTATTGTTCCAGGTGGTGGAGTTGCTTTATTATATGCTTCTTCAGGTATTGAAGCAGATTCAATTGGGGCAAATATTGTAAAAACTGCTTGTGCAAAACCATTTAACCAAATATTAGTTAACGCAGGTTATGATAAAGTTAGAGGTCAAATATTAGCTGACAAATTAGTAAGTTCAGGAAAAGATGTTTGGGCTGGTATTGATGTTAATTCAGGAGATACTGTTAATTTTAGAGAAAAAGGCGTGATTGATCCCACAAAAGTTTGTAGATTAGCGTTAATAAATGCAGCATCAGTTGCAGGAACAGTATTATTAACTGAATGTACTTTAACACAAGATAAAAAATCAATTGAAGAAAAACTAAAAATACTACAAGATTCAGCTACAAACGCTGCAGGTATGGCACAATATTAATATGAAAGATACAATACAAATAAAAGAAGACAATTTACTAATCGCCAAGAGAGTTCCTCCTGGCGATAAGTGGCAATTGGTTGCAAATGCTCCTAATGGTCCTATTCATAAAACATTAACTGATACTTTAGAAGCGTATATGGTTAAAACTGGATTTAAAGGTCATTATAGATTAGAACCATTACAAAGTTCATTATATGCAATCAACGCAGAAGAAATAGTAATTGAAGCACCTAAAGAAAAATTATTTTCAATTTATGGCGAATACGGACAATAGTTTATTAAACGAGAAATATAGACCTGTAACTTTAGATACGTACGTTGGTAATGCTAAATTAAAAGCATCAATAGCTAAACAGTTAGAACAAAACGACATACAAAACTATTTATTTTATGGTCCAGCTGGAACAGGAAAGACAACTTTAGCTAAACTTTGTATTAAAAACCTTGATTGCGATTATCTTTATATTAATGCCTCTGATGAAAGAGGAATTGAAACAATTAGAGATAAAGTACAGGGGTTCGCAAGCACAATGTCTTTTAAACCTCTTAAAGTGGTTATTCTAGATGAAGCTGATTTTCTTACTATTCAAGCACAGGCTTCACTTCGTAATATTATTGAAACTTTCTCACGTACTACACGTTTTATTTTAACCTGTAATTATATAGAAAGAATAATCGACCCCTTACAATCAAGGTGTCAAGTTTTAAAAGTAATTCCTCCCACTAAAAAGGAAGTAGCTGTACATTTAGCTGAAATATGTAAAAAGGAGGGCATTAAATTCGAACCTATTGCCATTGGTAAGGTAGTTAACCAATACTACCCTGATTTAAGAAAAATGCTCAACACTATTCAATCTAGTAGTAAAGATGGAAATCTTGATTTAGATGATTCACTATTAGTATCTTCTAGCTATTTAGCTACTATCCTTGGGGAATTAAAAAAACCACAACCAAGTTTTGTTAACATTAGACAAATTATAGCTGATTCTAATGTAGATGACTTTGATGAATTATTTAAATTTTTATATGATAATGCCGATGAAATTTTGCCTAATAAAATAGGTACTATAGCAATATTAGTAAATGATCATCAATATAAAGCTAACTTTAGAATCGATAAAGAAATTAATGCAATGAGTTTAATAAATCAAATAATAAATAATAAATAAAGTGAAATTAGTAAAAAACGACAAAAACATGAAAAATCAAAACCAACAAGTCCCTCAAATGAATGTTGACTTAAAAACAACAGAAGGCATCACTAATGCAGATGGTAAAAGTGTATTTCAATCTGGAGTTATCTTAAGAAAAATATCTAAATTTGTAGCAGGCACTGATAATGATGCTATAATGCCAATTCCAGTATTTTACGACCCAACAAATATGAAAATATTAGGTGAAGGAATTCCAGCTGAGTTAAGAGAAGAGTTAAAAGACGAGCTTTGCTAAATGAATAATGTGTTTGATTGGTTAAAACAGATAAATACTCTAAAACAACCCGCAAGTCATTTTAGTAATAGTGATTGGGAAGTATTTAATAGTTATATGATCCATAGATTTATGTCTATGAATCAGGAATATATTGAGGTGGTAAATTATGTTCAAGAAATGCCACCTCAAGAAAAAAAGATGATATATAACATTTATAGAGAATTTATACCTAAAAATAACAAATGGAATAAATATATTAAATCTAAAATTAAACAACCCAGCAAAGAATTATTAGAATGTTTATCTAAATATTGGGGGTGTTCGCAAAATGAAGCAAAAGATTATATTAATTTGTTGGATACCGCACAAATACGTCGTATATTGATGTCAATAGGGTTAGAAAAAAAAGAAATAACTAAAATTTTAAAATGAACAAATTAGTAGAAATGTTACGTACATCTGCACAGGCAGATAAAGCAAAAGCACTATTATCACTTGAATTACTAGGTGATAGAGCAGTTGGGATTGGAGACCATTCAACGGGAGACTTTTATAAGAATGCTGAAGAAGCACTTATTATGTTAGTTGACGCTGATGATAGATTAGCAGCAATAGATAAATATTTTTCCTTAGAACAGCAAATCAATGGGTAATTCAATGACCAAATATTTAGAAAAATTAAGCGAGAAAGTTAACAATGCAGGGCACTTTGGTGCTAATGCAAAAGAATTAGAAAAAGTTATGAGCGATAGAGAAATTATGAATGCTAAAGGAGGTTTACGAACACCAAAATCACAATCAAGTGCTGTAAAAATATTTGAGCAGGAATATCCTGATTTATCAAATGAATTTATTAAAATACAAAATGAAATGTATGAAATGTTTGCTCGTAAACATATGGATTATGGTTTAAATAATATTGCTTTAGGCGGGGATATCGTTAATAACAGCGATGACAAACAATTTTCACTAACTGGGTTGTGTATTAGATTAACCGATAAAATTTCACGGCTTAAAAACCTATTAATAAATGGTAGATCGTTTGTTAAAGGTGAAGGTATGGAAGATACATTTATAGATATAGCCAATTATGGCATAATCGGTCTTTTAGTAGGTCGCGACAAATGGAAAAAATAGTTTGGCTAAAAAGGTTCCAAATATAGTAAAGGAAATTAGAAATAATCCTCCATCACCTATAAACTTTGCATTTCAAAAGAATATATCTTATTCTCAAATGTCAATCTTTAGAGGATGTCCTCACAGGTGGAAATTACAGTATAAAGATAAAATCAGAAGATTTACTTCTTCTATACACACTGTATTTGGAACAGCGGTACACGAATCAATGCAACATTATTTAGATGTAGCATATGAAAAATCATTTGCAGCTGCAGATAGAGAAATAGACATAAAGGACCATTTTCAAAATGCTTACATATCTGAATATCAAGTTCAATATAAGAAGAATAATAATGAACATTTTTCAGATGCCTCAGAAATGAGAGAGTTTTTTGAAGATGGGATAGCTATATTAGAGTGGTTTAAGAAAAAACGTAGCAGATATTTTAGTAAAAAAGGTACATATTTAGTTGGTTGTGAGTTACCTATTGTAATTGCACCAAATAAAATGTATAACAACGTATTATACATGGGGTATTTAGACGTTGTCACATACCATGAAGAAACAGAGACATTTAAGATAATCGACCTTAAAACCAGTACTAAAGGTTGGAACGATTACTCTAAAAAGGATGAAGATAAACAGTACCAACTATTATTGTATAAACAATATTTTTCTGAACAATATGGGATACCATTAGATAAGATTGAGATTGAGTTTATGATATTAAAAAGGAAAGTATTAGATATAGATGATGATAATATTTTATCACCATATCAAGCATATAGAGTACAACAATTTACACCACCAAGTGGGAAAATTAAGTTAGGTAGAGCAAGAACAGCAGTTAATGATTTCATTAATGAATGTTTTAATTCAAATGGGGGAATAAAAGAAAAAATTTATCCTAAAACCCCTTCAAAATGGACTTGTAATTTCTGCCCTTATAAGGAAGAAACAGAATTATGTGAAGCAGGTAAAGATTTTATGTAGTTTAAAGAATATTCATATATGTATAGACAAATATAACGTTATTAAAAATAAAAATTATGGCAAATCCAAACAAAATGACACTAACAAGTGTTAAAGTTCAAAGTGATTTATTTGAAAATTTTAAAATTGAATGTGTAAGACGAAAGTTTTCATTTCAAAAACTTGCTGACCGCAGCTTGTATTTATATCTTACAAATGATGATTTTAAAAAACAAATTACAAATCAAACCAACATCGAACTATAAACAATAAATCGAATGAATAAAAGTTTTAAATATCTTCCTCCTAATGAGAGAAAGAAAATACTACTAATATGTGATGATATTAGAGTACATTCAGGAGTAGCAACAGTTGCTAAAGAAATCGTAATGCATACAGCCCAACACTTTAATTGGGTAAATGTAGGTGGAGCTATTAAACACCCAGAAAAAGGTAAAAGGTTAGACTTAAGCGCAGATACTAAAAAAATGACTGGGATTGAGGATGCATCAGTGTTTATGTATTGTGTAGATGGGTATGGTACAACCCAAGAAATTCACAATATTATTAATATGGAAAAACCAGATGCTGTAATGTTATTTACAGATCCAAGGTATTTTATGCACATATTCAATATGGAAGACCAAATTAGAAAAATATGCCCAATTGCTTATTTAAATATATGGGATGATTATCCAGCACCTCGATACAATCAACCTTTTTATGAAGCATGTGATTTATTAATGGGTATTTCAAAACAAACAGTTAATATTAATAAACTAGTTTTAGCTGATTGTGATAATACAAATAGAGTATTTAAATATATTCCTCATGGTTTAGATCATACTCACTACTTCCCAATAAATAAAGATCATGAACAATATGATGAATTTGTTAAATTTAAAAAAGAAAATTTATTTAAAAATAAAGAAGTAGATTTTACTATGTTTTTTAATTCGAGAAACATTCGAAGAAAAGCAATTCCTGATACTATGATGGCATTTAGATGTTTTTTAGATAGTTTACCTATTGAAAAAGCTAAAAAATGTAGATTTGTTTTACATACTGAAATATCAACAGATCATGGTACCGATTTAGGTGTTGTAAGGGAATATTTATTTGAAGAAAAATATAGAGAATGTATTATATTTTCCCATGATAAATTAGATAGAAAACAATTAAATTTCTTATATAATGCTGGTGATGTTCAAGTATTATGTACTTCAAATGAAGGATGGGGATTAACATTAACCGAAGCAATGCTATCAGGAACACCTATTATAGCTAATACAACAGGTGGGATGCAAGATCAAATGAGGTTTATTGATGAAGATGGTAAATGGTTTACACCAAGCCCAGAAATACCTTCTAACCATAGAGGTACCTATAAAGAACATGGTGAATGGGCATTCCCAGTTTATCCAACAAGTAGATCAATTCAAGGTTCACCTCCAACTCCTTATATCTATGATGATAGAGCTTCATTTGAAGATATAACAGAAAGAATTACTGAAGTTTATAATCTTTCTAATGAAGAAAGAAAATCAAAGGGATTAAAAGGGAGAGAATGGTGTTTAAGTGAAGAAGCAGGGTTCTATGCTGAGAAACAAGGTGAGAGAGTAATTGAAGCTTTTGAAGAATTGTTTAAAATATGGAAACCAAGAGAAGATTTTGAACTAATAGATGTTAATGAAGTAAAAGGTAAATTTTTAAACCATAAAATTATATATTAATGAATAAACCAAGTTTTATAATAAGTTGCCCAATAGACACATATAGTGGATATGGGGCACGTTCAAGAGATATAGTTAAATCTATTATTGAATTAGATAAATATGATGTTAAAATTTTACCTCAAAGATGGGGCGACACACCAGGTGGGTTTATTAATGACCATAAAAAATGGAATTTCTTAACAAATCTTTTAATACCAAAAATACAATCAAAACCTGATATTTGGATGCAAATTACAATTCCAAATGAATTTCAAACTGTAGGTAAATATAATATTGGTTGTACAGCTGGAATTGAAAGTACAGGTTGTGATTCTACTTGGATTGAAGGTGTAAATAGAATGGATATGACATGGACATCTTCTAAACATAGTAAAAATGTGTTTGAGTCACTTAAATTTGAAAAACGTAATAAACAAACAAACACTATTGAAGGTACAATAAAATGTACTAAACCAATTCATGTAGTATTTGAAGGTGTGAATTTAGATATATATAAACATATTCCTAATTCTGACATAACATTAAATTTAGATAACATTAAACCTGAATTTAATTTCTTATTTGTAGGGCATTGGATGAATGGTAATGTAGGGCATGATAGAAAAAATGTAAGTCTTATGGTTAGATATTTTATAGATACTTATAAAAATAAAATCTCTTCTCCTGGGCTAATATTAAAAGCATCTATGGGAAGAAATAGTTACTATGGAAGAGAAATATTACTTAAAAAGCTTAAAACTATTAAATCTACATATCCAATAGATACTGTATTTCCTCCTATTTATCTATTAAATGGAAATTTATCAGATGAACAAATGAATGAATTATATAACCATCCTAAAGTTAAATGTATGGTTAGTATGACTAAAGGGGAAGGATATGGTAGACCATTAGCTGAATTTGGATTAAGTAAAAAACCAATTATAGCTTCAGGATGGTCTGGACAATTAGATTTTTTAGACCCAATGTGTACTACATTGCTACCAGGTAAATTAGAAAATGTACATGAGTCTGCTGCTAACAACTGGCTAAAAAAAGAATATCAATGGTTTCAAGTTAGTCCAAAACATTTTATTAATGCTTTAAAATCAGTACAACAAAAATATAAAAAGTTTGTAGTTCCTGCTAAAAAACAAGGACATCACATTAAAACTAATTTTAGTTTTGATAATATGAAAGAATTAGTTAATAATATTTTAGATAAAAATATACCTGAGTTTCCCAAACAAGTAGAATTATCACTACCAACATTAGAAACCCCTAAATTATAAAATATGCAATACGATGAAATTATAGATTGTCCTAAATCCGGAGGTGATTTATGTTATAAGATAGAAGTATCCCCAGAAGTAACTAACTTTTATAGTTTATCTTGTGGGTTTTGGACTAACAGTTTAATGAAAGTTGGAGAAGAATTTTATAACCAACAATTAGAATTACTTCCTGAAATATATAAAGATTTAGCTTGGTTAGACCCTAAAACAGAATTAATATGGTTACCCCATTCAATAAATGACCCACAAATAGGAATGGTTTATGCTTCAGGTACTAATTCTGATGATTGGAGATGGGCAGCAGTTAAAGCTAAAGAATTAGACGAAGAAGTTACTCACAAAGATGGTTCAATATCATCATACAAACCAGATATGTCTACAATAGCTTATTTTAATGAGCGTGATTATATGGATGCTTTATCGTATATTGGATTATTACCAGGATAATATGAAGATAAGTTATGCCATAACAGTATGTAATGAATTAGGTGAGATAACTAATTTACTTAATTTATTATTAAAACGAAGACGTAAAACAGATGAAATTGTAGTTTTATTTGATAAAAAAAGTGGCACACCAGAAGTATGGTCTCGTTTACAAGAACTAAATGATGAAGAAAATTGTACTATACATTCAGCTACATTTAAAAACCATTTTGCTGATTGGAAAAATAAGTTAACAAAATTATGTACTGGTGATTATATATTTCAAATTGATGCCGATGAATACCCACACGAAACATTACTATCACACTTACCAGGTATATTAGAATCAAACCCACACAATGAAATATATTTAGTTCCTAGAGTTAATACTGTAAAAGGATTAACTGAGAATCATATTAAACAGTGGGGGTGGAATGTAAATGATAATAATTGGGTCAATTGGCCTGATTATCAGTGGCGTATTTGGAAAAATATACCATCAATTAAATGGGTAAATAAAGTACATGAAAAATTAGAAGGTTATAAAACATATGCTGCAATACCCCAACAAGAAGAACTAGCATTATATCACCCAAAAGATATTAAAAGACAAGAAAAACAAAATGCTTATTACAATACATTATGAAAACATTAGAAGAAATATACAAAGGCCATTCTATGGATGGGAAAGCAGTTGGACATGGAGATAAGGGTACAGCCCATACTTACATTCCAGAATATGAAAGATTATTTACTCCATTTAGGGATAAAAAAATTAATATATTAGAGATAGGTATTGCTTATGGTGAATCATTAGAATTATGGTATAAATATTTTAATAATGCTAAGGTATTTGGGGCTGATATTCATGATATAGAAATATTTAGTGATAAATTCTATCCAGGTGGTTATAAGAATGATGAACGATTTACAATATGGATTTCAGATGCTACTAAACCTGAATTTTTAGATGTAATAGGCGATACTAAATTTGATATTATTATTGATGATGGTTCACACCAATTACATGATCAAATAGCATCATATGAATTGTTAAAAAATAGAATGAACCCCGGTGGTTTATATATAATTGAAGATATATCTAATATTACAATTGATGCTATTGAATTTGAAGAAAGACATGATGGTGATGTTGAAATATATGATGGTAGGGCTAAAAAGAATCGTTATGACGATGCATTAGTAATATGTAAATTTTAAATAAATGGTTCAAAAAGAAAGAAATGAATATCTATCTGAACCTAGTGTAGGAGAATTATCAGATGAATGTATTAAAGCTATTATTGATATTTGTGAAATAACTGCTCCTAAATCAATATTAGAATTAGGATTTAATAGGGGAGTAAGTGCTTTAATGTGGTTGAAATCCAGTAAAGCTATAATTAAAAGTGTAGATTGGAGAAAAATTGATAAAGTTGAAAAGTCTATAAACTATATTAATACTAATTATCCTAATAGATTTACATATAAAGAATTAAACCATAGTAAGATACTTGATGAAAAAGAAGGTTTATATAATTTAGGGGAAAATTATGATTTAGTTTTTATAGATGGTGACCATAGTGTTAAAGCTGTAGATAGAGATGCAAAAAATTCACTTGAATTTAACCCTCAATATTTAGTTTTTGATGATTATAAACACCGCCACCATCAAGCTGCTATTGAAAATGCCATTAAATCTAACCCTTTAGAAATAATTAAAGAGTATGATATTTGGAGTGGAATAGTTTTATGTAAAAACCTTAATTTTAAATAATATGATTAGTATAATTATACCAACTTATAGAAACCCAGAATATTTAGACATATGTTTAAAGTCTTGTATTGAACAACAACATAATAAAAATGAAATTATTGTTGCTGTAGATGGTTTTATAGATGAAAGTAAAGAGGTATTAAAAAAATATAAAAATGATATTAGTGTTTTAGATTTAGATAGAAATCAAGGTATGCAAACGGCACTTAATTTAGGTGTAATGAATGCCACTAATGAAAAAATATTCATTGTAAACGATGATAATGTTTTCTGTAAAGACTTTGATTTAGAAATTGAAACACAACTTAAAGAAAAAAATGTATTAACATTAAACCAGATTGAACCTGAAGGTCCTGGTATATTTAATTTCCCAGTTAAAAATTTTGGACGCAACCCAGAGGAATTTAAGTATGACGAGTTTATTGAATATGAAAGTTCAATTAAAAAAGATGAATTAACTATTGATGGTGGTATTTTTCCATTTGCAATGTATAAAAAATATTACATGGCAGTAGGTGGGTTTGATGTAATGTATAAATCACCATTTATTTGTGATTGGGATTTCTTTTTAAAATTAGATTTAATTGGTTTAGGTTTTACAAGATCACATAATGCTCATTTATATCATTTTGGAAGCACAGCTACTAAAAATGGTAAAGAAGGTGATAGATTTAAGGCAACTGAAAACCCCGCTGCACAGGTATTTATGTATAAATGGGGTATTCCACCTCAATTATTTAAAAATCATAGTCATAATCCTAAAAATGGTTTAATTATAAAAGGTATTAAATTCGAATGAGAATAATATATAGAATATCAGATGCAGGTTATAGTAAAGTAAAACCTGATTACATTAATAATGAAGCATGTTTAGCAAATGCAGTTAAAGTGTTTGATGATTGTGAATGGTCTATTATAGCAGATAATGTTTCTAAGGAAACTAGTGATATGATTGAAAAGTATAAATCAAAAGATCATATTTTATATGTTAATAAAGGGAATGGTGCTGCTACATTTAATATTGCTTTAGATGAAGCATTAAAAATGGATGATAATGATACTGTTTACTTTTTAGAAAATGATTATTTACATAAACCTAATTCTAGAGTAATATTAGAAGAAGCATTTGAATTAGGAGCCCAATTTGTTTCATTATATGACCATCCAGATAAGTATATTGGACCAGAACAAGGTGGTAATCTATATTGTGAAGGTGGTGCTGAAGATACTAGGGTATACAAAACAGATTCCGTACATTGGAAGATAACAAATAGTACAACTATGACATTTGCATCACAGGTTAGTACATTAAGAGAAAATGAACAAACATTAAGAAATTATACATCAGGAACACATCCAGATGATTTTAAAATGTTTTTAGAATTAAGATATGCAAAACAATTATTAATAACACCGATACCAGGTTATGCTACTCATGGAGAAACAGCTTGGTTATCACCTTTAACAGATTGGAGTAAAATATGAAAAAAAATGTATTAATAACAGGAGTAGCAGGTCTATTAGGTAGTAGACTAGCTGATTGGATAATTGAAAATAAAGGTGATGAATATCAAGTAATTGGTGTTGATGATTTAAGTGGTGGATTTAGAGAAAATGTGAACCCAAAAGTTAAATTTTGGCAAATGGATTTAGTTAATCATCCAATTGAAAATATATTTGAATTTCATAAAATCGATTATGTATATCATTTTGCTGCATACGCTGCTGAAGGATTATCACCTTTTATACGTTCGTACAACTATGATAACAATTTAAAAGCCACAGCCCGCATAGTCAATGAATGCATCAAGAACGACGTTAAAAGATTGGTATTTACGTCAACATTAGCTGTATATGGACACGGAAGTGGTGGTATATTTGATGAAAAACAACAACAAGCACCGATAGACCCTTATGGAGTAGCAAAATATGCTTGTGAGATGGATATTCAAATAGCAGCTGAACAACACGGTTTAGACTATTGTATAATTAGACCTCATAATGTATATGGTATTAAACAAAACATATGGGATAAATACAGGAACGTGTTAGGTATTTGGATGTTCCAACATTTAAATAAACAGCCATTAACTATATTTGGTAATGGTGATCAAACACGAGCATTTAGTTATATAGATGATTCATTAGAACCATTATGGAATGCAGCAATTAAACCAGAAGCTAGTAAACAAATTATTAATTTAGGTGGTATTGAAGAACATTCAATTATAGGAGCAAGTGTAATACTTAAAGAGGTAATGAGTGAATTTGGAGGTAAAAGACCTGAAACAAGATTTTTAGAGGGTAGACATGAAGTTAAACACTCAATACCTACATACCAAAAATCAGTTGACATATTAGGTTTTGAACATAAAACATCCTTAAAAGATGGTTTAAGAGAAATGTTTGTTTGGGCTTTAAGACAACCTAATAGAGATAGATTTGTATGGCCTAGTTATGAATTAGACAAAGGAATTTATTCATTTTGGAAAAATAAATAATATGAGTATTGTTATAGGAATTCATTTAGGGCATGATGCAAGTATTGCCTTAATTAGAAATGGAAGATTAGTAACAACTTCAGCTGTTGAAAGATGGAGCCGTTGTAAAAAGGATATGTTTGTTGAAAGAAAACACCTTGAGTTAATATTATATGGTTGGAATTTAACTATTGATGATGTAGATGCTTTTACTTTTACTGCTTGGAGTCAAGAATTAATACCTTGGTTACAAATATATTACCCAAATGATGGAAGTAAATACCCATTTACTACCTTTGGTACTTGGGAGTCACATAGCCCCCTAGTTAATCATTTACCTGAATTTGATAAAGTCGAGATTACTGAACATGGCTTTACTTTACCTAATACTATACATAGATTAAGTGACCATTGGCATTCTCATGATATAAACGATAATAATGCCGTAATAGTTAATGTTAGAATTGATGGGATTGATAAAAACTTTAAGGGTTGTTTAGTAGACCATCATATGGCTCATGCTTCTAGTGTATTCTATACTTCAAATTTAAAAAAATCAGCAATATTTACAGCAGATGCAAGTCTGCATCATGAGGAAGCATGTTCATCTTACTTTTTAGCTGATGGTAATCATATCCATAAAATTAAAAACCCAGGATATATGTACGGGAATTTTTATGATTGCGCTACTGAATTATGTGGTATAGGACCGGGTGTTTTAAAAGCAGGTTCATTAATGGGGTTAGCTGCTTATGGTAACATACAAAGAATTGCTTATGAAAAATGGGAGCACTTTACAAAACCCCAAGGTTTAAGACAAGATAAAGAAGAACATAGATACATTGATTGGTTATTTCACCAATTAAGTGGTAGATACCCATTTCCCTTTAAATTAAGAAAAGATGTAGTAGATAATACCCCTGGAAATGAGCATTATAATAGAACTTGGCAAGAACCATATACTAATGAAGAATCAACTACTCAAGAAGTAATGAATATAGCAGCTTCAGTTCAATTTATGGCTGAAAGATCATTAGTTAAGTATTCACAAGAATTATTTGATGAATCTAATGGTGCAAGTGATGGTAATTTATGTTTATCTGGTGGTATATTTTTAAATTGTAATGCTAATTATAAAATAGCCACAGAAACAGATTTTGATAATGTTGTTTTATACCCTGCTTGTGGAGACGATGGTACTGCTGCCGGTAGCGCTTTATGGTATGTACATAATGTATTTAAGTCTCCAAGAATTATGGATTATAGTACTAAGGAGTTAGCTTATACAGGGGTTGTTTGGAACGACCAAGAATTTGATCAAAAATCTGAGGAATTAGATTTAGAAGATTTAGCTAAATTATTAATGGAAGGTAAAATTGTATGTTGGTATCAAGGAAGAAGTGAGAATGGCCCCAGAGCTTTAGGTAATAGATCATTTTTAGCGTCCCCTTTAGATAACAATATGAAGGATCAGTTAAATGAAAGAGTTAAATTTAGAGAATGGTATAGACCTTTTGCCCCTATAGTATTAGAAGAAGAAGCTGATAAGTGGTTTAACATGGACTTTCCATCCCCCTATATGTTGCATACTGTACCTTGTAAACAACCATTTAAAATACCAGCAGCTGTTCATATTGATAATACAGCTAGAGTTCAAACTATAAACAGAGATCATAATGAAAAAATGTATGATTTATTAAAAAAATTCCATGAATTAAGTGGTGTGCCTGTTTTAATTAATACTTCTCTTAATGTAAAAGGAAACCCAATTGTTGAACAACCATTAGATGCTTACCAATTATTTTTAGATTCAGATGTTGATTTATTAGTAATTAATAATAGGATATGGAAAAAATAGAGTTTATAATCCCAACCTACGAGGATGGAGATAATTTAATTGGGTTAATTTATTCATTAATTAATCAAAAAAATAAAAATTGGACTGCTCATGTAGTAGCTGATGGTGACTATAGTGGGTTTGATTCGATTGCAGAACATTTTACACATTACCATAATATTAAGTTTTCTAAAATTGAGGGTCCTAATAAAGATTGGGGACATACAGCTAGAAATTATGGTTTAAAACACTCTAATGAAGAGTGGGTTGTAATGACAGGAGCAGATAATTATTACATGCCTGATTTTGTAGATGAGTTTTTAAAGACACCTGAAATTAATGGGGATTATAATTTTACGTACTGTAATATGGTTCATAATGAAGCCCATTATAAACATTATCAAGTATTAGAAGCTAAATTAAAGATAAATGAAATTGATATGGGATGTTTTGCTACAAGATCTAAATATGCAAAACAAATAAAATTAGATACAAAAAGCTACCAAGCAGACTGGTTTTTCGTAGAAAACTATCGTATATTGTATCCAAGCAAAGTTAATTACATAAATAAAGTACTATATGTACACAACTAAATTAATATGAATATAGGAATAATTGGTCAAGGTTTTGTTGGTAATGCAATTTACCAAAAGTTTAAAAATTATTATGATATAAAAACATTTGATATTAAAGGTATAATGCATTGTACTAGTAATGAACAAGATACTATGTCATGTGATATTGTATTTATCTGTTTACCTACTCCAATGAATGAAAATGGTAGTTGCCATATAGATATAGTTGAAAAGGCAGTTGCCAGTGTATCTAACTTAAATAAAAGAAATATTGTAGTAATTAAATCAACAATTTCTCCAGGTACTGTAGCAAAATGGAATAAAAAATACAATAATATTGATATCATATTTAACCCAGAATTTTTAACTGAAGCTAATGCTATATCAGATTTTGAAAACCAAACACGAATTATATTAGGTGGACCTAGAAAAGCAACTACTAAATTAAAAACTATATATTCTAAAATATTTCCTAAAGCAACTGTTGTTAAAACAGATTCGACATATGCTGAAATGGTTAAGTATGTTACTAACTCATTTTTAGCAACTAAAGTATCGTTTGCAAATGAAATGTATGAAATATGTAATGGGTTAGATGTTGATTATGATAAGGTAATAGAATATGCTACGTATGATAAACGATTAGGTAAATCACATTGGTCAGTTCCTGGTCCCGATGGTGATTTAGGTTATGGTGGTCATTGTTTTCCTAAAGATGTGAAAGCGTTAATTGAAGTGGCAAATGAAAATAACATTTTCCCACTTATGCTAATAGCAGCAGATGAAAAGAATGAACAAGTTAGAAAAAATAAAGACTGGGAATTAATGAAAGGTAGAGCAATAATTTAGATATGGCAGAAACATCAATTATAGTATTGGATGATTTTTATAGTGATCCTCACTTTGTAAGACAAAAGGCATTTGGTATGGAATGGTTAGATAAATATGGTAACCATCCAGGTAAAAGAACTTATGCTGATAGACACCCTTCAGTTAAGGAACAATTTGAATTAGCACTTGGTAAAAAAATTACTAATTGGGATGAAGATTGGAATACACATAATGGTGCTTATAATTTATGTACACAACAAGATAGATGTTGGATACATTCAGATTGGGGTACAAGTTGGGCTTGTGTAATATATCTTACCCCAGATGCTCCTTTATCATCAGGTACTGGTTTATATGAACATAAAAAAACAGGTTTTAGATCTCCTTTAGATGCTAAAACAGCAGAAGATAAGGAATTAGCTAAATTAGCTGAATCAAATGATGCCTTAGATTTTACTGCTTGGGAAATGACTGATTATGTTGGTAATGTATTTAATAGAGCAGTATTGTATGCTGGACATTATTACCATTCTGCTGTACAATATTTTGGGCATAGCGATGAATATTGTAGAATGCACCAAACTTTCTTCTTCTCCACAGAAGACTAGGCTACCACAGATATAGGTCGTATATTTACGGGTTGTTAATAATGAAGTTAACACGCTAAATAAATAAAGGTTATGTCAAATTCAAACGCACAATTAGATTTATTCCAAGGAGTATTATTATCTACTGATCAAGAGCAAGAAATTGCTACTTGGATTGAGAAACAAGCTAAAAGAGCAGTAAATGCTCAAGATGAGGTTAACAAAATAATGTTAATGTTAGATAGAGCAGGTTTTGTTCAAAATGAAGATTATCAAGATAATTTTAAAGTTTATGAAGTTACTAAAGAAGTAGAATTTGGTCATTCATACAACGATACCCATTTTGATCATGAAGTTACTTATATGAATGCTGTAGGCGGTGTTTCACTTATTACTAATTTTATCCAAGAAGGTAAAATGATAAAACGTAATGCTAGTATAGATAGAGATGGTGATAAATTAATGTGTACTACTATTACTGACCAATATAGATATTATATTCCACATTCATTATTAACTAAACTTAAAGAATATAATGATCGTAAGATAAATGAGCTTGAACATAATGGTAAACAAAAAATAGCAGTAGGTAAAATAATTGCTAAGTATAATAAATTATACCCTGAAGCTGTTGTTTATAGTAGTACTGATTATCGTAGAGGAGAATATACTTCATTCCCAATCATTAAAGTTAAATTCAAATCAGGTAGTGAAGTTAGTTTTACTTTAGGATATGGTAGTGAATTAGATAAAGAAAGATTCCATAAAAAATATGATGCTGTTAGTGAAACTACTGAATCAATATTAGAAAGATTTAATAACCAAAAAGCTAAGTAATATGTGTATGTCAGGAATACATTACGAACTAGAAGAAGAACTTAAAAAACCAATATTTATGCTCACAACAGAAAAAAAACAAACTATGAAATACGAAATGATTGAATGTCGATCTTGTGGAGGTGATATGCCTGAATTACGATTAACACAATATGGTTATAATTTTTGTGTTACATGCTCTGAAACTGGAAATAAAGTTAAAGCAAAACATGGTATACCTGTTATGATGGGTGAAGGTGACCATACTTGGATTGAAACTGTAATTATGGATGATGATCAATATCAACAGTATCAAAATCAAGAAAGAGCATATAAAAATATGGATAAGTCCAATAAAGCTGAAGTACAAAATATGGACGATGATAAGAATTTACATGGGCCTGTTACAATTAAAGACATAGATGGCAAATAAGAAGAAATTCTTAAGTAAGGAACAAATAGTTGCAGCCCAAGGTAAAACACTATCTAATATGGCTGCAGCAAGATACCTTCATGTTTCATACCAGCATTATAAGAAGTACGCTAAAATGTATAACTTATTTGATGATCATAAAAACCAAGCTGGTAAGGGTATACCTAAATATTTAAAGGGGCCTAAGAAAATGCCTCATATGAAGGAAATAATTGAAGGTAGAATAGCAGCATCTTCATTTAACCCAAATAAACTTAAGTACGCTTTAATAGAACAAGGTTATATAGCAGAAGAGTGTACTGCATGTAAATTTAAAGAAAGACGTGTATTAGATTATAAAATACCTTTATTATTACATTTTAAAGATAATAATAGTAATAACTATAGTTTAAATAATGTTCAATTATTATGTTATAATCACTACTTTTTACAAGTAGGAGACATATTTAATAAACAAGATGTTAAACAACTTGAATCAAAACAAGAACATTATGGTACAAGTGAAACTATCGAATTTGAGGTTGATGATTACCATTTAGAGCGTTTAAAGGAACTGGGTTTAGATGGTGAAGACGAAGATGATCCAAACCAATACATAAGTAGAATATGAAAAAAGTAAGATCAATAGATAAAAAACATCATAAAATAATTAAAGACTATGGTAAGCAAAAAAGTAAGCATTTAGAACGATTGACTGATAAAATTCTTAAAAATGATGAAAAGGCACAACAATTAAAATCAAAACCAATCAAGGGTGATTTTTTAAAAAACTTTTAATATGAAAAAATTAGATAGTATAACAACTGTATTATTATTTGGATTAGGATTATTTTCATTAATGGCTTTTACAACATATAGAGCTTCTATTAAACCACTTGAACAGTTAAAAACAGAACCCATTGTTAAATTATTAGTTAAACCTTTAATTATAGATTCTGTTGAGTTAGAATTAACATCTCATCAACAATTTTTAGATGCTATGGGGCATAGGGAATCAAGCAATAATTATAAAGCAGTTAACAAATATGGTTATATGGGTAAATACCAATTTGGTAGATCAACATTAAAAACACTAAAAATAAACGTATCCAGATCAGAATTTATTAATAATCCTAAATTACAAGAACAAGCAATGTATAAATTGCTTCAATATAATAAGAAGAAACTTAAAAAATATATTGAAAAGTATAATGGAAGGGTAATAAATGGTGTATTAGTAACTGAATCTGGATTATTAGCAGCTGCCCATTTAGGAGGTGCTGGTAGTGTTAGAAAGTGGTTTAGAACAGGTAAAGTAAGAAGAGATGGTAATGGTGTAAAAATTACATCATATATGAAATTGTTTAAAGGGTATAACTTAAACCTTTAGTTATATATTTATATTAAAAATATAATGGCTAAATCATTACAATTAAGTTCATACATTAAACAATCCAAGAAAAAAAGACCAGGTGTGCATTCAAAGAATGCATCTAAAGGACAAAATGGATATAAAAATGTATACAAAGGACAAGGTAGATAAATTTAATAAACAAGGTTATATACACTTAAAAGATGTTATTGAGCCTAATTTATTATCATTTACTCGTTATCACTCAATAGAGTTAAAGAATCATTATAAACAATTTGAAGGTCAACCTAGAGCTAATGGTTCAGGTACTTACTGGAAAGGTTTAGAAATGGCCTCAACATTAAACCCTTTATTATTTGAGTCTTATACTCATCCTGATATGCTAGAAATAGCCAAATCATTTTTACAAGTTGATGAACCCTATCTATTTAATGATCAAGTAGTTGTTAAATTACCTAATGAACCATTTTCATTTAAACCACACTATGATAACCATTTTGGGCCTGATCCTGAAGCAGCTTTACGAGGTGAATTTAAAACAATAAATTGCTGTCAGATATTAACTAATATGACTGAAGAAACAGGTCCATTAAGTTGTTTTAATAATCAAACACAACAATATGATTTATTACCTGCAAATAACGGTGATATAATCGTGATAGATGGTAATACACTACATTCATCGACTCACAATAAATCCGGCAAAATACGCGCGTTATATGCGTGTGTTTATTCAACTCATTCAATAGGTAATTTTCAATCTGGGTATCATACTCAAAAATTTATTAATAATGGATAAAAATAATTTAGTTTGGTGGGGAGCAGGATGTGAAAGTGGTAATAACATTTGGAATTGGGGAGATCAATTAAGTCCTTGGTTATATTCAAAAATATCAGGAGTACCTATTGATAAAATTAACCGTGTAGGGTTAAGAGATCAAACTTCTACCCCTAGACATTATGTAGTAGGAAGTCTACTTAATATGATATATTCCCCAAATGCAGAAATATGGGGTTCAGGGTTAGAAACTTCTAAAATAAAATCTCATGCTCTTCCTAGTAAGTTACATGCAGTTAGAGGACCTTTAACAAGAACAGCACTTATTGCTGCAGGTTGTGATTGTCCTGAGGTATATGGTGACCCCGCGTTATTATTACCTAAATATTATACTCCTAATGTTAAAAAAGAATATAAATATGGTATTGTTCAACATTTTTCACATAAACAAGAAACTGCATGGATTTCAAAATATAAAAATGATCCTACTGTAAATATTATTGATATTCAAAACCCATCTATTACTGGTTTTATAGATGAAATTAATAAATGTGAAATAATATTATCAAGTGCCCTTCATGGTATTATTTGTGGTGATGCATATGGCATACCATCATACCATATAAACTTTTCCTCTAATGGATCTTTTAATTGGTTTAAATTTTATGATTATTACGCATCTGTAGGAAGACCCTTAACTAAACCACCATTATTGCTTAATAAAAATATAGACATAAAAGATTTATGGCCTCCTTTATATAATTATTCAATAAATATTGATTTAGATAAATTATTAAAAGCTTGTCCTTTCTCGCATAAAAATTAGGCTACCGCAAGGAAAGGTCGTATATTTACGTGTTGTTAATAATGAAGTTAACACACTAAATAAAGGTTATGAGTGAAAATAAAAGATACGTTGTACAAATGGAAATGTATGTTTATGCCGATAATGATTATATGGCTAAAAAACGTGCTAACGATTTAAGGTTATCAATTGATAATAGAAGACATTCCCAAGATGTAGTAGTTAAAGAAATTGGTGAACAGCCATTTGCTTCAACATATTATCGTAAATTAGATAATCCAATATTTACTCCTAAAGAAAAAAAGAACGAACCATTACCATTTTAATATGAAAGAATTAGAATTATTTGATCGAGCAATGAATGTAGGTTATAATATGTTATTAGGAAAAGAAAATACATTTGAACCTAATGATAGTGATGAAATAGAAGATATGGTATTCATCCCAGATCCAGAAACATCAGAATTAGAAATGGCAGAAGATTTACTTGAATATTTTGAATCAACTGAAGAATATGAAAAATGTGCTAATATTAAAGTTATTATTAGTAATATAAACGTTGTAAATGAATTAATATGAAAATAGGAGATAGAATTAGAATTTATGAAGATAAAGTTAAAATAGTATTTGGCTTTCATAAAAATGGTAACCCATTAATTAAAAATGAAGGTACAATATGTCAAGTAGCACTTAAAGATTGTAAAAAATGGTAGAACTAATAGAACAATTATATCAAACTAACGAGATTAGTGAGGAAGTTAAAATTAAATTATTAAGTAAACATTATGGGAATGAAAAAGTGGTATAATAATTTAGAAAAAATGGATAAAGTAGCTTTGACTATATGTTCAATTTTATTAATTTTAATAATATTAGGAGTATGAAACGAGCATATAATGGTTGTGAGTTACAATCCCCAACCTATAGAAAAGTAGCAGCCGAAATGGCTCAAGTTAAAGAGGATGAATGGTGTCATTATTCAGGCATGCCTTCACCTAAACTATATGAAACTGAATATAAAACTAAAAGAGGAAAACACAATGGCAGAAAGTAGAGGTAGACCAAAAGAACAAGAAGCAATTCCATGGCAAAAATATACTCAAGAGTGTATTGAAGTACCATCTAAACCAGAATTAGGTGGAAGATCAGTTTGGCATTATGATAGATCTAAATTTGAAAATGGTCCTTATAAAACTGAACATTGGGAAGAAAAAGGTTATAAACAACCTAAACCCCAAATCGACCAACGAATGTATGCTAAAAACATGCCTACAGTAGTAGTATTTAAAACATCAAATCGTTCAAACGCTAAAATTAAAATGAAGGTAATTAATAAAAATATTGATTATGTAATATCAGCTAAAAAAATACCAGGCATACCTGAAATAGCTGAATGGGTTGAGTTAGGTACAGGTATATCATTTATTAACAAATATAAACAAAAATATAATTTAGCTTAAGCTTTATATATTTATAATAAACAAAAAAATATTAATCAATACAATTAAATATGTTGAAAATTATAGGTCTTATAGTAGTATTATTAGTAATCGGGGCAGCCGTTTATTATTTTGGGTTTTACAAAAGAGGTAAAATCAATGATAGAGATGGAGATTATATCCCTGATGAAATAGAAGATACAATTGATGATGTTAAAGCAGCAGCAGTAGAAGTAAAACGTAGAGCTAAAAACATTAAAGAAGAATTAAAAGATGTTGCTGTAGCAGCTAAAGAATTAGGTAATCAAGTAGGCGACGTAGCAAAAGCAGCTAAAGGTAAAAATAGAAAAGGACGTAAATCAAAAAAATAAAAAATGAGTAAATATAATTTAGAAGAAATTCACAACAACAATCTTAAAGAAGCAATGTCAGCGGAAGAAAGAGATAGATTTGATCGATTATCTGATGATGATCAACTTAAACTTGAAAAAATATTTGCTATGATGAAAGCTGAAAAAAATAAGTCAAACGACCTAAAATCAGCAGTAATAGATAAAGCAGGTAATACTGATTCATTAGCACCAGGTGAAATAGCTGAAGATTTTGATAGTGTAGTAGATGATATTATGGATCAAGGTAAATCAAGAGAAGACGCTGAAAAAATTGCTGGTTCAATTAATGCTAAATATGTAGGTAATTATAAAGAAGGTGTTGAAGAAAATGGTCATGTTGATGATTATACAGAAGAAATAGCTGAAGAAAATGATGAAGATAAATTACCATTAGATGAAAATATTTATGTTGACGGAGATGAAGTTAAAATGCATCTAAAACAATATAGAGATGGTAATATAGATGGTGATGATTTAGCTCAAGCATTTGAAGAAATTGTATTTGGTAAAGTATCACCTCCAAGTGAAAGAGGATTTAATACTAAATATGGTATGGAAGAAGGAGCAATGCAACCAGGTGAAGGTGATTTAGAATCAGGTGAAACAGGTAACATGAATGCTTTAACTGAAGTATCAATGAGAGATATTGTCACAGCATTAAAGAATGATGCTAAAGCAACAGACTCAGAAATTAAACAATATATGGCATCAGTAAAAAAATCAGGTGATAAATTTGATGATGCAGATGATTATGTTGAAGATTTTAAAAACTATGTTGCTGATAAATCATTACAAGAACACTTTGGTCGTTTTATGAAAGATTATCAATAAAATAAATTAAAAGTAATTAAAAATAATGCGGTATCCATTTGGTTACCGCATTTTTTCTTCGTATATTTACGTGTTGTTATGATTAAGTAGCAACACTAAAAAATAAAGGTTATGTTATATTTAAAAGTAGATAATGGTGATAAGATGGAGTTAATTTTCAAATCAGATGATAAATCTGAAATGAATAAGTACGAAAATAAAGCTATTGCTTTATGGGGTATAGATAATGTAATGGTAACTAAAAATAAATAGTATGCCAATAGTAGAATTTTCAAATTTAAACAAACATGGTAACATTAGAACTCGTAGGTTCTATAAGGAAAAATCCAACTTAAGTATTAATCCAAGTGGGTTTGGTTCGTTTATAGCTTATAGGCTATTTAAGTATGATGTAGAATGTAATTTACCTCCATCTATTGCTAAAATCCAAGATAAAACATATATAATGCCGTTATGGCAAGAGGTAATTGAAGGTACAACACTAAATGATGTTAATTGGATTAAACCTAAACCAAAGAAACAACCAGCTAAACAAAAACCAATAATAGAAACTAACGTTAGTGGAAGTGGGTTAGGTGAATATACAACTAAACATTATCCTGAAAGTGGTAAATTCCATTGTACGTGTCCTGGATATTGGAGATCAGGTGGTAATTGTAAGCATGTAAAAGCAATGCGCGTAAAATTAGGAGTAGCAAAATAGAGTTCGTATATTCACGTATAATAAAAAAATAAAGGTCATGAAAACATTTAAAGATTTAGTATTTAAGAAACATAAAGTTTGTAAAGGTATTCAAGCATCACTTGAAATTAAACCTAATGTGTTTATCTCTGTAGTTGCAGGTGAAGGTATGTACAGTTCAGGTAAAAGTGGTGTTAGAGGAGCAGTAAATAAAGTTGAAGATGTTTCTTCATTTGAAGTTGCTATTATAGATGAAAACTTACCTGATGATGAGCAAGAATGGGATGTTCAGGGATGGTGTAGTAGAGAAGATATTGATAAATTAATATTAACAGAAATAAATAAATAGGTTATGGAAAAATTAAAAAACATTAAAAACGGACAATTACACAAGCACTATGCTAAGATTAAAAATTATCTAGTAATAAAAGATAAAGATAAAGCCAGAGATTATTGTGATATGGGAATAGCTCATTTAGCATTCTTAAAAGAAGATGGAGCACAAGGTGAAGATGTAATTGAAGGTAGTACTATTAATCTATGGTTAGAAAGATTTTGGCAACAATTAGAAAATAATGGTTTAATGCTTTAATTATGGATAAAGAAATGGTATATTTACAATTAAATTCAATTTTAGAAAGTTTAGAAAACGAAGATATAAATAGCGAATGTTTACAAACTAAAACCCAATTAGAAGGATTTATAAATGAAATTAAATTTGGACAACATGATAAATAAAAAGATAAGACAGTATAGATCAAATCAAGGTAGATCACCTAAACAACAAACATCAAATAATAAAGCTATGTTTATATCGCTTATAGGATTTATTATATTATTTGGAATAGTATTTATTTGGAACTTATTTAATTAATAGTGGGTAAAAATGAAAAAAAAGACATTTAAATATAAACTATTAAAATTATTAGCTTATACAAACAAGCTAACATCATATCAAAAGGTAGCCTCACGTATAGGTTATTTTGGAGCAGCATTTTTAATAGCAGGGCAATGGACATTAGAGCCAAAGTTATTTATAATAGGATTTATGTGTGTAATGATACAAACATCATCTAGGAAACAATGGAACTTAGTTGCATTGAATTTAAACGGTTTAATAGCGTGGGTAACGCATTTTTTAAAATAAGATATATGAATAAGTGGTTTGGATTAAGAATTAATTTTAAATGGCCTCATGAAGGTATTTGTTTAGGATTAGCAATAGATTTTTTTGATGAAGAAGAAGATTCACCTTGGTGTAGTATATTAGTTAGATTTTTATTTCTAACAATAGTCTATGATTTTGGATATGGGGAAGATAATAAAGAACAATATAATAATCAGGGATGATTGTAGTTAAAGATTTATTTATAGGTATAGGGGCATTTTTTATAGCTCATGTTTTAACCTTCTATCAATTAAATGGTCAGTTTTTAAAATCAACTGATTGGTTTAAAAATAATATTACATTAACTGCAGCTGCTGGTATTATATTATCGTTTTTTTATATTTGGGGAACTAAATATGCTGTAAGTGGAATGGGTGGTTTATTATGGCCTGCTCGTTTTATTGGATTTGGGGTTGGAATGATAATTTATGCCATAATGGTTAATTACCATTTTAGTGAAGGTATTAATAATAAAACATGGGTTAGTTTAGCATTAGCCTTCTTATTAATTTGTATACAAGTATTATGGAAAGCTAAATAAATGGGTAAAAGTATATCAGACAACATAAGGATATGTAGTTGTGGATCTTGGAATTCACCTTATAGATTAACTTGTGGTGGTTGTAACAATAAATTAATTATTAATATGGATGGAGTTGAAATAATAGAAAGGTTAAAAATAATACGTAAAGAAATATCAAACGTAAATACTAATAAGGCCCTACAAAAATTAGATTATTTAATTGACGACATATTTATGTATAAAAATAATAGTTTATGATTAAAGGAGTTATAGCAGGAAACTTTGATGCAATGCATCCAGGTTACATTAAAATGTTTAATGAAATGAAACAACATTGTAGTGTATTAGTTGTATTACTACAAACTGATCCTACTATAGAAAGACCTAATAAATTAAAACCAGTTTTATCAACTGATGAACGTAGGGATATGTTAATGTCATTAGAAGATGTAGATGATGTAGTCAGATACACTTACGAAGAACAATTATATGATTTACTTAAAATAGGTGAATTTGATATTAGATTTTTAGGTGATGATTATATTGATAAACCATTTACAGGTGATGATTTAAAAGTACCAATCCATTATTTAAATAGAGACCATGGTTGGTCAACAACTAAATATAAAACGTTAATAGCTAACAGTCTAAAAGAAGTTGATGAACGACCTTGGGGTAAATATGAAGTATTACTTGATGCACCTGATGTTAAAGTGAAACGTATTACAGTTAATCCTTATAGTAGGTTATCATACCAATACCATGATAAAAGAAGTGAACGATGGGTAGTTGTAAGTGGTATTTTAAGTGTTATATTAGATGATGTTAGAATAATTAAGACAAGTGGTGAATCTATACATATCCCTTTAGGTTCTAGACATCGAGCTTGCAATGAAACACACGAACCAGTAATATTTATAGAAGTACAAACCGGTTCTTACTTTGGTGAGGACGATATAATAAGAATAGAAGATGACTACAACAGAGATTAGAGCTGAAATTATTAGATTAAAAACATTACCACAATCACCTTACATTAAAATGCAAATACAAAAGCTACAACAATTAAGTGATAAAAAAAATGGAATATAATCTTGTAAACCATGGTGATAAATTACTTCAAATAATAAGAGACTTTAATCCAATGTATTTTGTTACTGAATCTAATGGTAAAGTAATGAATAAAGAGTTATTAGGAATGTGGGTTAATCACTTAGAATGTGATGCAGTAGTTAGAAAAGATGATAAAATATTAATATGTCGAACAATAGAAGAGGCACAAATAGTAGAGTAATTCTTTAAATATGATAAGTTATATTATACCAACTTTATGGAAGTCCCCCAATATTTTTAAATTAATAGAATCATTTAAAACAATTAAAGATGAAAATGCTGAATTAATTGTTATTAATAATGCTGTTAAAGAAAATAATTATAAACCTAATGATAGTAGAATTAAGGTTGCCCAAATGGGGTCAAATCAATTTGTTAATCCATCTTGGCAATTAGGAGTAGATTATTCATCACAAGATAGAATAGCAATAGTAAATGATGATATTGTTTTTGATGTTAAACGCTTCCATGAATTTATATTAGCATCAAATGCAAAAGCAGTTTGTATGACTAATTGGAATAGAATTGATAAAGATAAAAATGAATGGGCTTTAGTAAGTAACAATTCTCCAAATGCAAGACCAGCTGGAGGAGGTCAATTGATGATGGTAATGAGAGAAAATTGGCCTACATTACCCTATAAAATGAAATTATGGCATGGTGATGATGTTATTTATTATTATAATACATTAATAAAAAATATTGATTTTTGTTTTATTAGAGGAATGGCAGTTACAGGTGATCAAAGTGTAAGTGTTAATAGTAATGTTATACCTAAAAAAATGGGTGAAACATTTACTCAAGATACCTTGGAGTATTATAAAAAAATGCATATATTGGGGTTGTCATGCAGCACAGTGTTCCCTATGGAATTAAAAATGGCATGGAAGCATGAAGATGTTGATGGAAAATTATTATACGAACAAAAACTAGATAAAATTATAAATGGCTAATTGTGCTTGGTGTCATAAAAAAACAAACTTACCAGCTGTATTTGCAGCTGAAACTCCATTAATGGAATGGATGGAGGAACGAATAGATAAATGGTGTGATAACAATAATATTACTCGAGATGCATTATGGGGTGGAGAAAGTGATTGGAACAAAATAAATTTACCTCCAGAAATGGAAATGGAATTACTTGCATATGATGAATTAGTAGCGAGTGTATCTAAAAAAACCATATGTAAAGAATGTTTGATTGAAGATGATAAGGTATACAAAAAATATTATTTGGATATGGATGAAGATATAACTTTTACTATAGATGATTTAGAATGAAAACAAAATACTTAATAGAATACACTTGGGGAATTAATAACCCAATCCATTCAGAAATAACACTTGAAACGGATAACATCGACTGGTCTTTAAAACAATTTGGAAGACATAGAAATAATATTAAATACATAAAAGTTATTAAATTATGAAAATAGATTACGTTTATATAATTAATTTAAACACTCCATTAAAGGAAATTAGAAATAAAGTTAGTAAAATAAATTTTCCTTATGAAATTGGTTATTATATTTTACCCGCTACTAATGGTTGGGAAGCAGTTAAAGATAAATCTAAATCCAGATTTGATTTTAAAATAGCAGATTGGTGGCAAATTAAAGATCAAAAAAATAATTTTTATACTAGAGAAGTAACCCCAGGTGAAGCAGGGTGTATGTTATCTCATTATGAATGTATCTATAATGCTTACCATGATGGATTTGAAAATATATTAATATTTGAAGAAGATTTTTACTCATTAGGTAAATTCCCTTCACAGGATGAATTACAAGCAATACCAATAGATGCTAGTTTAATTTATTTAGACAGAAAAGCACAATGCCCAGAATGGGATGAGGAAAGAATTAATGAGCATATTACTAAAGTAGGTTATACCTATAATAACCATGCTTATATCGTTACCAGAAAAGGTATGAAAGAAGTTATTGACTCAAACATATTAAATAATATTATAGTTAGTGATGAATTCTTCCCCGCTATAAATGGTACTAGTGATAGAAAAGATGCTATATCAAAATTACATAATAAAAATTTTGTAGCATATGCTTTAAATGGAGGTTATTTTGGTCAAACATCTAATCCACAGGTTAATTCATTAACTGAATTTACTCCTGAGTATGTTAATAGTTTAAATCAACCCATAAAACCAACTAAAAAATTAGGTTTATTAGATGATCAAGATTGGGATGCTTGGTGTGATAGATATATTAACCCTCAGATTAGAAAAGGGGAATATGACTTAATGGTTGATGAACCTTGTCCTCATGTTTATGTGTTTCCATTTTTTAATAAAAGATTTTGTAAAGAATTAATTAAACTGGGTGAACAACAAGAATGGACTCATGATAGACATAAATTTTATCCAACAACAGATAATTTACTATCAGTATTAGGTATGGATCATATTTATAATAGGTTAATTAATGAATTTGTTAGACCTCTTGCTATAGATAGGTTTAAATTAGAAGGTAAAACATGGGATCATTTAGCAGACGAATCATTTATAATTAAATATCCACATGATCAACAATCACATTTAAGTTTACACCATGATCATAGTAGTATAACAACATTGGTTAATTTAAACCCAGGTGAATTTGAAGGTGGTGGAACATATTTTGCTAAATATAAATGTAATGTAAACCCAAAAGAATATGGTGTAATGACTCTACACCCAGGTAATATAACTCATAAACATGGGGCACGACCAGTAACTAAAGGTACAAGGTACGTTGTAGTATCATTTATCAAAAACTCAGACTTACAATAATAAACTAAATAAATAAACATGATTATAATAGACGATTTTATTAAAGACGAAATACTACTAAATGACATTAAAAACAAAAAAGATTTCTTTGGGAAGAATGGAAATTTTATGTGGTGGAATGGATGGTGGAATAATCAAGCAGATACACTTAAAAAAAGATTAATTGAGTACATTTGGAGATATAACTCACCAGATAAATCATATGATATAAGTGGGTTTGAATATTGGACTGGTGTTTATGGTGATGGTCATCCTAATACTGATTTAGGTTGGCATTTTGATAAAGATGAATTACATTGGAAAAGAACTGGTGGGCAAGAAAATGATGGTGAAATAATTACACCCGAAATTGGTACAGTATTTTACCCTATGGATACAGAATTTGAAGGTGGATATTTAGAAATTGAAAAATCTAATGGTGAGGTAGAACGTATTGAACCTAAATTTAATCGTTTAATCATATTTAATGCAGGTGGTGATAAACATAGAGTAACTAAAGTAAAAAATGGAGTTAGATATGCTATAGCAATTAATTTATGGCAAGCCGTACCAGTTGCAGCACAAGAAGAAACAATGGCAATGGAAAAACCAGAATTCTCTATCCCTCTTTCAATTAAAAGCAATGGTCTTAAAGGTGGTTTGAGCTAATGATTAATAGCGGTCGAGAATGGGATTGGATTGATAATAAAAAAAATAATATGAAAGTAATGTTTTGGGTAGGTTACGCTAATCCTAATTGGGATAAAGGTGATTGGATAAATAGTGGAATGGGTGGTAGTGAATATTGTGTTATTAAGTTAGCAGATTATTTAGATAATGAAGGTTGGGATGTTACTATTAGTGGTGATGTTAAAACAGGTAATTGGCATGGTGTAAAATATGTCCATCATGATGATCTATTAAAAAATAGAGGACCACAAGGTTTAAACAAAGATTATGATGTTCAAGTATATGAACATTACGATGTAATAATAGCTACTAATTATATCCACTTTTTTAAACACTTAGAGGAAGCTAAAATTGAATATGACAAGGCTTACTTTTGGATGCATAATGAATACTTTTATAAATGGCATAGAGGTAATGAATTATATGAATGGAAAAAATATTTAACTCACCCAAAATTAAATAAAATAATTGGTGTATCACAATATCACATTGATGAATACATAAAACCCTTATTCGAAACTCTTGACTACACACCTCAACAAATTAATACGTATATACATTCTATAGA